>OLIS01002896.1_pt1 | contig 10538 bp, 4 predicted proteins | sample 1601351 | NCBI WGS metagenome assembly OLIS01 (sample SAMEA2452122, study PRJEB22498) | human gut metagenome | biome: human feces; feature: human gut; material: feces | place: Australia | collected 2012
GCAAATCGCTTGTAGAAGCGTTCTTGATTACCAGGCGACCGCTGAGGTCATAGACGTTGTTGTCATTCTTAATCTTTACATCAGATGTAATACCTTTGATACCATTAGTGTTATTTTTTGTTCCTTTGAGGGTGATAACCCATGCAGCTTGAGCATCCTGTGGAGTAAAGGTCATGACTCCTGTTGCAGGTGTAGCTAATGTGATATCGTAACTGGTGTCTGTGCTTGTGGTTGTAGTACGGCTTGGAAAGCTGTATTTGTTAGAAGCATAATTGGCACCATCTAATTCGGACAAGTAGCAGATCTTATTATCTTCGTTAGTATAACCAGCAAATGTAGCAGAGGTAATTGTTACGTTTTCTGGTAAGTTGATTGTGAATTTTACTCCTTTGCTATACTTGATAGTATTGCTTTTAGCTGTGGCATAACCTTTGCCGGAAGTGATGGAACAACCATTGTTGAAGTTCCATGTGGTTTCTGTTGAACCATTTGACAAATTGCAGGTGTTTGCTGCCAAAGTATAGGTAACGTTTCCTGCTTCTCCTGGAGTTGGATCTACAGTTGAACTACCTGTATAATCACCTGTGAGATTTTTTACTTCATATTGGGTAGCAATAAGCTTTCCATCCTTGCTATTTGTAATCTTGCAACCATTTTTAAATGTTATACCATCCACAAATGCAAGGAACATACCTTTTTGGGCTTCTACTTGAACATTATCTAAGGTTATGTTCTTGACATAGCTTTCTGGTAAACCATAGATGTAGATAGGGAAATATCCCTTAGCACTTGTATTGTATGGAGTACCTGTAGATGTCACATTTTGAATAAGAATGTCGCGGAAGGCAGGTGTCTTTGGGGTTACTTCTGCTGCTGTGGCTTCAGATGGAATTGGCTTTGTACTCAGATTGTACCAAGTTTCGATATAAATAGGGTTTCTCACTCCTGTCATTGTACAATTACGGAAAATGAGATTATATACATCGCCACTTCTATCACGTTGTGATTTCAAGCGGAATCCACTATCTGTATTATTGAAAGTGAGTTCCTCATAAATAATATCATGCATGTTATTGGTAAAACTGCCAAATGATGCACCATGTCCTGTACCCATTTTAGAATTCCAGACGTGTACATACTGGGCATTATCATCGCAAACTACGTTGTCATCACCCGTACTGATGAAACAGTCGTAGATGTTTACATGGTGCCCCCAGATAGAGATTCCGTCTGTGTTGTGTGATGGCTGTTCTGTCTTTGTATCTGAGGCAGGATTATAAATCGTCACATCATGGATAGTTGCATGGCTTGCCTTACCACTATTGCTGATGGTAAGATTTACACCTGGGGTGTTCTGAATCTTTATATTTCTAACCATGAAACGAGAACCCTGTTCGAAGCGGATCATGGCTCCTGGATTGAAAGTCTCCTTGTTGTCGCGAGCTTTCCACCAGCTGGTACCTTGTCCGTCGATGATAGATGTTTCGCCTTCACCCTCGATTACAATGTCGCTTTGATTCTTATTCTTACAACCAATAAAGAGAGTCTTGTTGTTAGGAGCCTTGCCATATTCTACGAGCTTCAGGGTAGCACCTGCGCAAAGGTGGAGTACGGTCTTAGACTTGATGCTGAGTACCTCGGTCTTACTTGTCATCTGGTCTGTGCTGCCAAACATCCATGTACCAGCTGGAATTACGACCATACCGCCAGTAGTAGGAACAGCATCCAGGGCATTCTGTATAGCTTTGGTGTTATCAGCTGCCGATGTAGAGGCACCATAGTCTTTGATGTTAAACGTATTTTCCGATGTGATGGCTGGCAACTGTGGTAATGCTACTGCTGTCCATCCCTCAGGAGTGTTCTGAGCATTTTGCTCAACGGTGATTCCCGCAAAAGTCTGTGCCTTTGCGAGTACGGGTAATGTCATAAGTGCTGCAAGCACCATGTTTTTGAAAAAAGTCTTGTTCATAAATTAGGCTTATATTTATTATATGGCAAAATTACAATTATTCTATATATAATAAGGTATAAACCTCAGAAAATTATACGAAAACGATTACGTATATGGAATTGAACTTTCGCAAGTTTTGCGCCACACGCCCTGAAGGGGCTAAGAGCTTTTGAGCCTTCAGCCCGTACATAAACCATTTGCGAAACTTGAGTTCACTTCCTCTTCGATGAATCTACGAATTCAGTCTTGTTCTTTGGAAGTAGGGGAGTGGTAATGAAATAAAAAAAGTGCAATGCCCGATGTGAGCATTGCACTTCCTATGCGCTTATGATTTTAATTTCTTGATTTCCTCTATAGATAAACCTGTGGATTGGAAAATGATGTCCATTGGTGTATTTAAAGCAAGAAGTTTGAGGGCGATTTCTTTGGCTTTTTCTTTTTCTCCTTCAGCTCTTCCTTCAGCTCTTCCTTCAGCTCTTCCTTCAGCTCTTCCTTCAGCTCTTCCTTTTGCTTCTCCTTTTATTATTCCTTTTTCCTCTGCATGCTTATATACTGCATAATTGTCCCACATGACCATCATGCTGTTGTCGTATTTCTCCTGCTCTTCTTTTGTCAGGGTCTTTGAGTCTGCTATTTCTGCCAGTCTCTTGAATATTTTGTGCTGAGCCTCAAAAGGCATTTTCTCTAAAGTCTCCATATGCTTCAAATTATAAATCCAACAATCTAAAAACGTATTACACTCCTCTTCTTTCTTTTTGAAAAGGGGCATCACCAAGTAGATAAAACGGATTTTGTTAGAATAAACTTCTCCGCTTTCTTTGTCTGCCAGCACAACGTCTGTTCTAAACTTCTTAGGTGTATTTTCGTCTACATCGAAGTTCATGAAGCAGATTACGTAAACAGGCGTAAGATGGTAGTCCCATTGTCCTTTTACGCCTTGGTCAACTATCGTTTTAGAAGCATAAAACAGAGAGCGGTCTATGAAATAAGCCTGACTTTTGTTTTGCATCTCGACGATAATGTGCTCGCCAGTATCAGTTGTACAAAAGACATCGTATATGATTCCTCTTTGGTCTTTTGTTTCCGGCAACATTTCCTTGTCCTTAAATTTGACATTAGTAATGTGTTGTTCTCCTAAGAGAAGTTGGTTTAAGAATTCTATCAGCAAGTCTTTGCTGTATTCTTGACCGAAGATTCTCTTGAACGACCAGTCTGAGAAAGGGTTGATGTATCTTGCCATATCTTAACTATTTTAATACCTCGCTGCAAAGATACATTTTTCTTTTGTAACTTCCAAGTGAAACAACAAAAAAAGTGCAATGCCCGATGTGAGCATTGCACTTCCTTTATAGTTTGTTATAGCGAAGCATCTTGTGGATGCTTGCTATTTGCTTATTCTGCTTTGTACCAGCGTGGGTCACCGATACGGTCGTCTATCTTCATTGTGAAGTTGTGGTTGGCAGGATCAGTGAAGATTTCATCTGATGTCAAGCTGCCTGCAGCGAACTCCTTGATGTCGTTAGAACCGTAAACACAATCCTTTGCACGCATAGACTCGTTGATAACGATAGAACCTGTAGTGCGGACACCTCTTGCTGCTGCATCCATGGACATACCAAGAACAGTTCTGATGATAGTCAGGTTGGTGCTCAACTTGTTGGAATCCATGAAATACTTACTACCGGCAACGTTGTTGTAGAAGGTACAGTCGCTGATAGTCACGCCGCCAGAGATAGCAGCCTTCAACTGGATGAAGTTGTGGCTTGTAGTATCGAATGTTGAATTCTTCAACTCCAACTGACCAATAGTGGTAGTGGTTGAACCGATATAGAATACAGGATAACCGCCACCAGTAGACATGTTGGTCATCACACAGTTGTCAACCAAAATCTTATCAACGCTAACTACACCACCCTTTGTACGGAATACAGAACTTTCGAAGCCAGAGAATGTACAATCTGTGAATGACAATTCACCTACTGCAGCATCTTTATCCTGGTTGATGAGGTACTGGCAACCAGTATCCTTCATACTTACGTTCTGGAAACGGATGTAAGCGTGTGAGCCTGCGATGTCGAGGCACTTCTTCCAATTTAATACAGGTTTGCTGTCGCCAGCCAAGCCGAAGAATGTAACTGAAGCACCCTCAGGAATCTTCACGTTGGCATCAGTACCATCCTCTGCTTTAGAAACCAGAGTGTAAGTCTGCCCAGCCTGCAAACCGATGGTAATAGCAACATTGGTCTTACCAGTCTTCTCCTGAGCAGCAGTTACGATGTTTGCAATCACGTCGTTGTTGATGGTTGTGATAGATGGATCCAACTCTACCTTCTCGTCACCAGCAGGCATAGCTGCAGCAGTGCTTGCTGTAACAGAACCACGCTTTGTGTCATTGTAATAGATGGTGATGGTGTAATTGGTTGAAGGTGTCAAACCTGTAATGGTATAGCGGCCTGCAGCCTTAGCCTCGTCATCCAACTCGATGGTGCGTGGCTCCTGACCTTCCTCTTCTGTACCGTCTGATACAGTCAACTTGGTAACAGCCTTGCTTGCGTCCCAAGACACTGTGATAAAGTCTTCACCACGATCAGCGTTTGTTACAGCATTCATGATCTGCTCAGCCTTGGTCTTGAAGGTAGTCTTTGTGCTTGAAGCATAGTGTACCCAGTGGCTGGCAGTCTTCTGAGAAGAGAGCGCACGCATACGGAGTGAGTACTCTGTATCGCCAATAAGACCAGTGATGGTATAAGGACTGTTATCAGTCTCGAAGGTAAGCACCTCGTCAGAATTGTCCCATGCCTCATCGTCTTCCAAAGTAGCAGTAGTCACTTGAATCTCAAATTTCTCTGCACCATTTGCCTTCATCATGCCGGCATCGAAAGTAACTTCAGCCTCAGTGTCTGTAGGATCTACTGACAGAGATGTTGCGCTAAAGCAACGGTCTAAGGTAGGGTCGATGTCCCAGTCCATCTTGTCAGTACAAGAGACCAATGTTGCAGCGAGCAACATGATGGCCCAAACTGAATATTTTATTGTTTTCATTGTTGTCTTTTGTTAATGATTAGAAACCATAAGAGTTTGCCAAAGCGTTTCTTGAGTCGGCAATAGTCTTGGTGTAGATAGGCAAGATGTAACGGTTCTTCACACCATGGTCAGGTGTTTCTAATGTACCGTCGATGCTTGTACCTACAAGACCTGCACTGATGGTCTTCAGGTTTTTAGTATACTCAGAGTTAGATTTGTCTCTTGCCTCTTCGTCTTCAAAACCACAACCTGTAGCTTTGTTATCATAGTCAGTCTCGGTCTTGCCATTCTCTAAGCCATACCAAGCGATAGAACTCTCGTCGATGCGAGTCTTGGTGGCATCGGTATAGTTGAAGTAGATAGTGGTAGGCCACTCCATACATTTCTGAGCATACTCAGCCTTAGCTTCTGCTATTTTGCTTGCCAGCATACCCCAACGTACGAGATCCCACTTACGTGCACATTCGCCAGTCAACTCCCAAGCATTCTCCTGAGCGATATCGTTCAAGAACTGCTCCTTGTTGTGGTTGGCAGCAGCCTGCAGGAAGTCACCTTCGATAGAAGTGTCGTTGTTGCTTTCCTTCACACCACGGTTATGAACCATTGCCAAAGCCTGAAGTGCTGTCATGCCAGCATCGCCCTGGTAGTTGCCATTGGCACCAGCCAACTCGTTCATTACCTCAGCATACATCAACAGAACCTGTGAGTAGCGCATCTTTACAACGTTAATACCTGTGGTTACCTTTTCTGTAGATGCCTTTGCTGCAGTCTTCCACTCTTCGCCCATCCACTCAGGACGCCACTTACCAATAGTGATGCCGAATGGCTTCACGCTCTGCTTGTCTGGTTTTACATCTCCGATACCTTCTACGGTTTGGCCATTTAATTCTCCATACTGTACAGGGCAGCATGTTACGTTGCGGCGTGTGTCATCCTTCTCGTAAGAGTAGAGGAGGGTAGCAGTGGTGTTCAATTTACCAGAAGAGTTTCCTTTCTTACCAAATTCTGATGTAGAACCTTTGATACGCTTACCTACTGTATAACCAAGCTCGCCTGTAACATTCAGCAACATAGGAATCTCGAAGATATTCTCTTGGTAAGTCTGATCGAGTTTACGCGCATTGAGAAGTTGCCACTCGTTCTTGAAACTTGGGTTCATGCTGTGCTTGCCACTCTTGATAATCTCACTCAACTTAGCCAAAGCCTTCTCGTAGTATACCTTACGGGTAGCCTCATCAGGACGCTGTGTAGGATAAGTAGGATCAGAGAACTCTGGGAGATTCTCGTAACCTTCCTTAGCACTTTCACGGATAGCATATCCTGCACGTGTCAAGGCTACCTGTGCATAGAGAGCATCAGCATAACCCTTAGTAGCATGCTCTGTAGTATAGTTGCCAGTACCAGCCCATGGGAGCAAGTTAGAAGCCTCTTCCAAGTCTTCGAGCAGACCATCGAGAATTATATCGCGGTCGGTCTTTCCCTCGTAGGCATCGCTCAAGTCTGGCTTGGTAGCAGATGTCTTGTAAGGCACATCACCCCAAAAGCGAACCAAGTCGAGGTAGAGCATAGCACGAAGAGTCAGTACTTCGCCTAAGTAGCGTTTCATGGCTGTTTCTTCAGCGATAGTGCTGTTGCGGATACCTTCGATGGCTTTGTTGCAATATTCGATACAGCCATAGATGTTGGTCCATGTTGTACCCAAGTTAGCCCATCCGCCTGCAGTACCATTGTAGTTCATGTAACCACGTTCGTTAGAAGATGTTGAGGTTGATCCCAAACCATCGATTAACTCGGTATCTGTGTTGGCACCGTAAGAGATGGTCATACGGTTCGCATACATATTATCCTGTCCGAAATCACCATAAATCTTGTTGATTTCAAGACCTGTGAAATAGCTTGAGTTGAACACGTTCTCCTGGTCCAGAGCTGAGTCAGCTTTCTGATCAAGGAAGTCGGAGCAACTTGTCAGCATGACACCCATTGAGAGTGCTGCTATTCCTAATATCTTTTTCATATTTTGTTTTCTCCTTTGTCTAAGTTAGAATGTCACGTTAATACCAGCTACGAAAGAACGGCTCTTAGGATAAGCAGCGTAGTCGATACCTGGTGTCATAGGATTGCCCTTAGAAGATGTGTCCACCTCTGGGTCGTAACCACTGTAGTTGGTGAAGCAATATACGTTGTAAGCAGTGAAGTAAACACGTACGCTCTCAAGCCATGCTTTCTTTACCCAGTTCTTAGGCAATGTGTAACCTACGGTAATGTTATTGATGCGCAAGAATGAAGCATCCTCCAAGTAGGTATCCAAGATCACCATATTGCTGTTGGCTGCTGGATTCCATACGTTAGCATTGGCGTTGATCTCGTTGAGACGGCTCATCAAGCCCTCAACACCACCATAAGCTTCTACAGTTGAAGTTGAAGGACGACCGAGGTTCAAACCATTAGTTGGGTCTACCCATGTGTAACGATTGTTAGAGTTGTAATCATTGATAATGTTCCAACCTGCAGAAGTACCGCTGTAGAAAGAAGCACCCTGTGCTGTAGCATTGTAGATCTTGTTGCCCAAAGAATAGTTACAGAAGATGTTGAAGTCGAAGTTACCGAAGTTGGTCTTCCACATACCATCGAATCCGAAACCACCAGTTACTTCAGGAACGGTATTACCCAAGCGCTGGAAAATAGCTTCGCCTTCCTCGTCACATTCTACCTTGGCACCACCAGGATAGAGAGAACCACCAAACTTTGTGTAAGACTTGTTCTTTACGTCACCACCTACATGGCCGTCAGCCTCTGTAGCCAAGCGCCACTTGGCACCATCATAGATGAGGTCGCCAGTGCCTGTTGCAGGGTCGAATACGGTATAGAAACCTTGCTGCTTGTAGCCCCAAAGTTCACCTAAGCGGCCACCTTCCTCGAGCAGGAAGTCACCATTACCCTTGGTTACCTTGGTACCACCCCAGCTTGATGTCTCAAAGTGCTCGCCACCTTCCAACTTGTCAATCTTGTTCTTGTTGTAAGAGATGTTGAAGTTGAAGTTGAGGTTAAACTTCTTGCTGTCTATGATAGCAGCATTCAGTGCCCACTCAATACCCTTGTTAGAGGTAGTACCTACGTTCTGGTACTGACGCTCATAACCTGTTGCTGAAGGCAAAGTCTGAAGCATCAACAAGTTCTTGGTTGTATTCCAATAGAAGTCCAAAGTACCGTAGATGCGGCCACGGAGGAAACCGTAGTCGATACCGAAGTTACGGGTTGTAGTGGTTTCCCACTTCAAGTTAGGATTGTAGAGAACGGTCTTACCGTTAGCCTTATAAGACTCGAGCATACCTGTGTTCACCTCATTGAAGCCTGGGTGCTTGCCAGCAGCATCAGCCACGCCATAAGTAGGAGAAAGCATACCAGAAGGGATGCGGTTGTTACCGGCTGTACCCAAAGAAAGACGAAGCTTCAAGTTAGAGAGCCACTTGTCTGCGCCCTTCATGAATTTCTCGTCAGACATACGCCAAGCCAAAGCCAATGATGGAAACAAGCCCCAGCGGTTGCCCTTGCCGAACTTGGAAGAACCATCCTCACGGAGAGTGAAGGTCATCAAGTACTTGTCTGCCAAGGTGTAGTTGATACGACCGAAGAAAGAAAGCATATTGTCCTTAGCCTTGATGTCAGCCTCGTTACCCAGAGTGCTTTCTGCTGTATTGGTGAAAGAAAGAATCTGATCGATAGTGAAATCAACAGGGAAGTCTACTGATGTGCTGGTACGTGTAGTCTGCATATCAGAGCTCCACTCATGACCAATCAATACGTTCAGGTGATCACGGCCACCGAAGAGCTTATTGTTGTCATAAGTCAAAGTATTGGCGTTGCGCCATGACTTGTATGTGTCGCGTACGAACTGAGCCTGAGGACGACCATTGTGACCAAACTTAGAGTTGTTAACAGCCAAAGCTATCCATGCCTGGTCGGTGTCATAGTATTTCCAGCCATAGCCAAACTCGGTTTTGGCAGTCCAGTGCTTGAATGGTTTCCATGTCAGAGCAGCATTGTAGTTCTGCTGGAAACGTGTCTGCAATTTGTAAGTACCATCCAGACGCTCCATTGGTGAGCGGCGAGAAGAAGATGAGTTTTCCTCGTCTTCATCAGCAGATACCAACTCCTGGATAGGAGCGAAGGTGATAGTCTGTGCTACGGTTGAGTTAGCAGCATTGCTATCATTGGTGTCAGCACCACCGCTAAGGCCCTTGATCTTCTGGTATGCCATACGAGCATTAAAGTCGAATGTAAGCCACTTGTTGAGCTTGGCCTGCAACTTAGCACCGATGTTGTCCTTGTTGTAGCCAGACTTCTCCATGATGCTGTTCTCCTGATTGTGAGCATAGCTTACATTGTACTTGAAGTCCTTGCTACCACCACTTACGTTGGCATTGTAGATAGCCTGTGTACCTGTACGACCGAATACCTCATCCTGGAAGTTGTGACCTGCTCTTGATTTCCAGATGTCATAGTCTGCATAGTTACCATAGTTGCTACCACCCAGGTTTGATGGGTTGTTGCTGGCGCTTGCAGTTTCGTACTGGTAGAGTACGAATTCATAAGGATTGAGAACTTCGATTTCCTTAGCGTTCTTCTTCCAGCCGTAAGATGCGTTGAAGTTTACTTGAGTCTTGCCCTCAGAACCACTTTTGGTAGTAATGATGATAACACCATTAGCACCACGGGCACCATAAATAGCTGTAGAAGAGGCATCCTTCAAAACGTCGATGGTTGCAATTTCGCTGGGAGCGATATCGCTGATAGAGCTTACTGGGAAGCCATCGACAATGTAAAGAGGAGAGTTGTCCTGTGACAAAGAACCACCACCACGTACACGGATCTTTACCTCTGCGTCAGGTGAACCTTCGGTTGTGGTGATGTTCACACCAGCCAACTTACCGGTCATTGCCTCGCTGACGTTAGAAACTGGAACGTTGGCGATTTCCTTAGAAGAAATGGAAGACACAGAACCTGTCAAGTCCTTCTTCTTTACTGTACCGTAACCGATAACGACAACGTCGTTAAGGCTGTTGGACTCGTCTTCGAGCTTAACGGAAACGGTTGATTTACCTGCAACATTTACAATCTGAGTCTTCATACCGATGTATGAAATCTTCAGTTTCTTACTGTTGCCTTTCAATGTTAAGGTGAAATTACCATCAATATCGGTAGCAACGCCATTGCTCTGCACACCCTGCTCGAAGACAGAGGCGCCGATAACTGGCTCGCCCGTATTGTCGATAACTGTACCCTTTACGGTTTGCGCAGATAGGCTTGCTGCAAAAAACAGCATGATGCTAACCAACGCAATTCTAATTTGTTTTAAATTACCAGACATACATTTATTTGGTTAGATTAGTAAAAAAATATATTTCTTCGCTGCAAAGATACTATCTTTTTTGGTCTTTTAATAAATATGGTGTGTTAAAATCTACGTAAACGTTTCCGTTATTTACGTAAAATTGGTAAGGTTTTCTGTAAAAATTACGCTAAAATCAGCCGAATAGCTAAAAATGAACTATTTATGAGTTTT
>OLIS01002898.1_pt1 | contig 10522 bp, 7 predicted proteins | sample 1601351 | NCBI WGS metagenome assembly OLIS01 (sample SAMEA2452122, study PRJEB22498) | human gut metagenome | biome: human feces; feature: human gut; material: feces | place: Australia | collected 2012
TGGTAGCTCCAATCAGAAAGAGTTTGGATTTCAAACCGCCTTCTTCATGATGATGATGGTGGTGGCAACCGCACCCCTGGTGCTCATGTTCTTCTGTGGAGCATGAGCAGTCATGATGATGTCTGTGATGAACTTCATGATGATGTTCATGATGTTCGTGAGAAAGTTTCATTTCTTCCATAATTTTACAATACTTTTAGTTCTATATGATTCTGAACATTTTGTTCCTTTTCCTATTTCGGTTGCAAAATTACGAAAAGGTTTCTGCAACTTGGTTGCAAAAGCTCCAGTTACCCTCTTTTTCTTGCCGATTCTCTTACTCCGTCGTTTGGCTTCTTTGGTAAAGTAAGAAGAAACGTGAAGATGATAGCTCATCGAGAAGACTGTCTAAGGATTGAAGTTGTTTCTTTCCTTCCATGTGGTCTTTTACTTCCTGCAAAGCACCACGAAGTTCAGTTGCAAGGTAATTGAAGTTTTTTAGACTTTATTATCTTTCGAAAATATGTATATTATTGTATATCAAAATTCTGTCTGATAGTATTTACATGTTTTTTAGACCTATAGTCTTTCCTTATTTGAAATAAAGTTGTACTTTTGCACTCGGTAAAATACAAATAATATGAAGAAGGAAGCATTATATACATTATTAGCTTTTATGTTGGTGGTAATCTTTGGAGCTTGTCATCAAAGTCACAAGAAGGAGTTAGATTTGGCTTATGCGTTAGTCGAATCTAATCCTGATAGTGCATTGGTTTTCTTGAGCCATATCAACCAAGATAAACTTTCAGAAGAGGAGATGGCGAAGTATGCCCTTGTCTATTATATGGCGCAGGACAAAACTGGCAAGGATGTTGATAACGATTCTTTGATTCGCATTGCATATGATTGGTATGAAAAGTGTCAAGATGATTCCCTTTATGCTCGAAGTATGTATTATATGGGTAAATACTTCATGCTTAATGATAGTGTAGAACAAGCAAAAGTTTGTTTGGAAAAATCATATCATTTGGCGAAAGAAACTGGAGATGTTTATTTGGTTTCACTTTCATTGGATAAGTTGGTAAGAATCGAGGGAGATTTAAATCCACAGAAAGCTTTGGTGCTTGCAAGGGAGTTAGTAGAACTCTATGATAAGCAGTTTCAATTACCTCTAAAAAACAAGGTGTATGCTAGGCTTCGTTTAAGTACAAGCCTTATGTGTGTCGATAGTTTTGCCTCTGCATTGAATGAAAATTTTAAAGCTCTAAATGATGCAAAAGTGCTGAATGACAAAGAAATTATGTCTGATGTTTATCAAGATCTAGCTTTTGTTTATGGGGAACTCGGTAAAAAAGATAGTAGTTTGTATTATGCAAAAATCGCAAATACACAAAACAACCCTAAAGATATTACTTGCCAATTAGAGTTGGCATTTGCTTTTTATGATGTCGATTCCCTAAAGGAAATGTTTACCGTATTAAGTGGGCTTAGTCCTAAGCAAATGGAAGACAAAAATGCTGTTCTTTACCTAAAAACTTTGGGAGCGATAAAAAGTAAGAATACTGCTTTTGCCATAAATTGTGTTGACTCAGCAAGCAACTATTTTGAAGAAACATATCGTAAAGCAGTGAAAGGAAAATATGACTATTATACCTCCTATATAAACAAGGTAAAAGAAAAAGCAGAACTGAAGGGTAGAGCAGAAATGCAAAGATGGGTATTTCTGCTGTCTCTTTTGCTGCTAATTTCATTGCTTATATTTATATGGTATGCTTATCTTGCAAACAAGAAGCGAACTTTCCTTAAATTCCAACAAGAAAAAGAACTAGCAGCAACAAAGTTGGTTCATGAACAAGAGATGCATAAACAAGAAATAATGATGGCAGACAAATTACATAAAGAAGAACTTGCTCATAAGGAAGTTCAATTATCAGCAATGCGTAATTATTTGCTAAAGAAAATTGAGATTGTGGAGAAGTTGAACTCAATCAGAGAAAAAGATGTTAAACATTTTGTCCTATCCGAGGAAGATAGGGCAGAACTAGAGGTATTTTTGGAAGGTGTAGAAGACTGCTTCGTTACCAGGTTGAAAAAGCTACATCCCAACTTGACACAAAGTGACATAAGGCTTATGATGTTGCTGCGGTTGAAGTTGTCTCAGAAGGCTTTGGCTTCAATTTACTGCATTAGCGAGAAGGCAATCAAACAAAAACTGTTTTTGTACAAAGAGCGTGTTGGCATCCAAAATAGACCTATTTCATTGCGGAAATACATAGAAAGGTTTTAAAAACTTCTCGAAAAAGTCATTTTTAGACCTTGTGAAACAAGAGATCGGCTCTAATATTTTGTCTTTAAGGTAGTTATGCTAGTTTTGCTGTGTTTAATAAATAGACCTAATTTGCTTGCTTTATTGTCTAAAGATAACTAATTTTGCAGTCGAAATCTTTAATTCAATAAGTTTATGAAAAAGAAATTAATATTAATTGGGTTGTCACTACTTTTGGCTGTTCCGACTCAGTTGGATGCCAAAGAAGTTAACTTCCGTCATGGAAGTAAGGATAGTGGAATGGCGCGCACAGTATTTCCACAAGTAACAGGTGACTTAGAAGCAAATGTGCTAACTTTAAGCATCTGTAGATATACAGGTGTAGCTCAAATCTGTGTATCAGATAATAGCGGTAATATGATACAAACATATTCCGAAGTAATACAAGGTAAGAGTGTAATAGACTTAGACCTTGGTGATTTAGCAGAAGGTGAGTACACCGTTACTGTGACTTTGGGGGACAATGGCTATTTGGGAATTGTCAGTCTAAATTAGTTTGTCTTTCCTTGAAGGTGTCATTAATTCTAACTAAAAACTATTAGACGATGAAAAAGATATTCTTGCTTATGCTTCTGTTTGCTTCTGTATATACTAAAATACAGGGGCAGACCGTTATCTATACGTACAATGCACAAGGAAGTTGTACTTCTCGTGTTTATGCGAATGGTGTTCAAAAAGCTAAGAGCACCAAAAAGTTAGCTACAGGAAACAATCCTATAAAAGTGTCAGTTTCGCCATCCGCAATGTTTTGTGACAATATCACAATCTCTACAGTGGGGGCAAGCAACAGTTTGGCGTATGTATTGGCAAACGCATCTGGACAAGTTGTCTTGAAAGGCTCTTTCGTAAGTGAAGGGGTTACTTTGGCTACATCGAGCTTACCTTGTGGAATCTACTTACTAAAAGTAAGTGGTGAAAACTATGAACATTCTTATAAATTGACAAAGAGATAGAGTTATGAGAAAATATTTACTCCTCTTTATAGTTTCCTTATTTGCCATGAGTACTTTGGCACAGGAACGCCTTTTTACGGACAAAGAACACGGTGGAGCAGAGAATGGCATATTTGGAAAAATCAATGATGAGATAAATGTGTCCCCAACAGGGCAGTTATCTTATGAGATTCCTATACCTGCCCTCCCTGGAACAGGTGGAATGAAACCAACTTTGTCGGTAGCTTACAATAGTTCCACTAAGAATGGTTTGGCTGGATATGGATTTGATTTATCTGGTCTTTCCATTATCAATCGAGTGCCTTCCGATAGATTCCATGACATGCGATCTACGGCAATAGATTTTACCAGCAATGACCATTTCGCCTTGGATGGTCAGAGATTGATAAACTATGATTATGCTTTTGATACCGAAACAGAATATAGGACTGAAAACAATTCTTTTGCCAAGATTTTGGCAAAGGGAAAGAGTACAAATCCTACATCTTTCAAGGTATATACTAAGTCTGGCTTGATATATGATTATGTGTCTGTAGCAAAAGCCTTGGGAAAATCCGAGTCTGACTCCACTTTGTTCTGGTTGGTTTCAAAAATCTCAGATACAAAGGGCAATTATATGACTGTCACCTATGGTGGTGATGCCAGTACAAATGACTTTTATCCTTTACGAATTGATTATACGGGGAACGATGCCATGGGTGTAGTTCCTTATGCTTCTATTCGTTTTAGTTACAATAGCAATTTTTATACTCCTGTCACCTATGTCAATGGAGTCAGGGTTAAGAGGAGTAAGGTCATTTCTTCCATTTCTCTATACATGGGCAATCAGTCCGTGCGAACTTTCCAGTTCTCTTATCAGGAAGTAAACCGTAAATACCAGTTGGTGAAAATTACAGAAAGCACTTCCGATGGAGAACGAAAGAATCCAACACGGCTTGCATGGAGCAATCTCACGGATTTCAATGTCAAGAACTACAACTATAGTCAAACCCAGCTCATTCACAAGGCAACACTGACTGTTGGTGATTTCAATGGTGATGGCATGGCTGATTTTATTGCTACCCCAGAGAATGACAAGGCTGGATGGAAAGGTTGGAAACTTTTCATTAGCCATGGTACTTATTTTGAGCAGGTGGTAAGTGGTACTTGGAACTGGAATGATGACAAGTTGGAGCAGGTTGTATGTGGCGACTTTAACGGTGATGGCTATGCCGATGTTGTCGTGAAAAGATGTCATTCTGGGAAATGGCACAATTGTGATTTATACACAACATCGTTGGATAGCAACGGAAAGGTTGGCTTGACCTTTTCCAAATGTTTCTTGTCTCTTTCAACAAATTACACCATCCAAGCCGTTGAGTTGAATGGCGATGGAGCCACTGATTTGTTCGCTTGGCTTGAAAACTCCAAAGAGTGTAAGTTGATTCGTTCGGAGCAGAGTGGATATACTCTTACTCCATTAGGTTATACAGCTACACGTTATTGCTCGGAGAAATGGGACCGTGTGGAGTTCGGTGACTTCAACAGTGATGGTTTGACCGATGTCATGAACCTGAACGACAATGGGCATTATATCATGTATAGTGATGGCGCTGGTACCATGACGAAAGAGACAAAATTGTCATGGCCAAACAAGAACCATTATATTGAATTCGGCGATTTCAACGGTGACGGCAAGACAGACATGTTGCTCACTGGATGGTCGAAAGATCCTAACAAGGGGGGATGGAGTGACTGGTGTATCAATTACTCAAAGGGAGATGGCACTTTCACTAGAGAATATTATTCCAAATCTTTCGACGCACGTACAAAGCAATTGTTTATTGCCGACCTGAATGGAGATGGGTTCGATGATTTCCAAGCTATCGATAAGACGTCATCAGGAAGTAACATGACGCAGCCACAAGCCTATCTTAGTGATGGTAGGGGAAATTTCTATAAGCAAGTAAAGGGTGGAAATGTGTATGCCACAGACACATGGCATTTCTATGTGGGTGATTTCAATGGTGATGGCAAAGCAGACTTTGTTTGTACGTCAGATTGGAATAAAAGCAACTGGGATGGTTATCAAATTTACTTGATGCCATCAGATAAAAATAGCCTCTTGACGGAAATTACAGATGGTCTAGGAAATCAGACCAAGATAGACTATAAGTATTTGACAGACAACTCTGTATTTATTAGAGGAAAGTCGAAGTCATACCCACTTATTTCCATAGGTTCTTCATGGCCAGTTGTTTCTTCCGTTTCTACCCCTGATGGAATTGGCGGAACCAATGTTGTTTCTTATCAGTATGAGGATGCCTTGTTCCATAACAATGGTAGGGGATTGCTGGGATTTGCCAAGTGCTCTATAAAGGACGAGACTACCAATGCGTTGAGTACAACGGAATACGCTGTAAACACTGATAAATATGTGATAGCCCCAGTACATAGTCAGACTACTATTGATGGTAGAAAAATAGAAGAGAGTGATTTTACTTATACACTCAAGACTAACTATGCGTCATCGTCTTATAACTCCAACATTTATACTTATGTACCAACAACTACTCGCCAGCGTAGTTACGAGTTTAACGCAGGTAGCGTGGTCAAGGATGTGACAACCATCAATGAGTATGACAACTTTGGAAATGCGACCAAGACTGTGGTCAAGGATGGAAATTTTGAGACAACGACAACCAGCACTTTCGTAAATGACACGAAAAAATGGATTTTGGGCAGACTTACGGAAAGCACTGTCTCTAAGTCTAACGAAAATGGTACTATAACAAAGAAATCTTCTTTTGAGTATGACAACACATCAGGATTGTTGACTGCCGAGACGTTTGCGCCAGAGAACTCAATGTTGGGGTATCGGAAAGCGTATGTCCATGATGGTTTTGGAAATATTATCAAGAGCACAGAAACCCCTTTGGACAATTCTTCTGAGAGGGTTACGTTATCAACCTATGACGCACAAGGTCGTTTCATGGTGTCTTCCACCAATAGTCTTGGCTTTACAGAAAAATCAACCACAGATAATGCAACAGGTTTGGTTACGGCTGCTACGGACAAGAATGGCATAGTTACTCATTATACTTACGATAAGTTTGGAAGTCTTGTAGAGGCTACTACGCCTATCTCAAAAGCATTGAAGACAACAGGCTGGAGTAGTGGTATGACAGATGCCCCTACAAATGCCTTGTATTTCACATGGAACAAGGCAACTGGAGAAGCCTACACTATCGAATTCTTCGATTGTCTGGGTCGTTCGCTTAGAAAAATAACGGAATCCGTAGGTGGAAAGAAAGTCTATGTAGATCAAGTTTATAACAAAAAGGGCGAGCTTGTCAAGACTTCCGAGCCATATTTCGCAGATGCCCAACAGTATTGGACTTCGAACGAGTATGATGCTGCAAGTAGAATCATCGCTCAGACAAATCCTGATGGAGGTAGGTATGAGTTCCAATATGCGGGTCTTAAAACAATCACGACAGACCCATTAGGTCATACAGACACCAAGGTAAACAACCTTAATGGCTTGCTGGAGTCAAGTATAGACAATGCAGGAACCAGTATTACCTATAAATATAATGCAGATGGTAAATGTATAGAAACCAAAGGTCCAAGGACTACGATTCGCTGCACCTATGACATTGCTGGAAACAGAACCAGTTTGGATGACCCAGACTTAGGTATCTCACAAGACACATACAATGCTTTTGGTGAGCTTGTAAGTCATCATGATGGACATGGAGATACTCAATATAAATATGATGCAGGTGGGCGTGTCATCTTGGAGTCACGACCAGACGTTACGATTTCTACCACTTATGATAATGGTTGGAAGGGAGCGATTGATGAGGTGACGTCCGTTGGCAGTGTCAAGTCCTCCTATTCATATGCTTATGACCGTTATGGAAGAACAGTTAAGAAACATACCCTCATTGATGACAGAGAGTATGAGACAGCCTATACTTACAACTCTGCTAATCATATCGAGTCGATAACATATCCAAATGGACTAAAGGTCAAGAATGAATATGATGATTGTGGAATACAAACATCCGTTTTAAACGCTGATGACCAAAAGGTATATTGGAAGCTTTCCACTCTGAATGCAAGGGGACAAATGGAAAAAGAGGAATATGGGAATGGACTTGTCACCTCTACGGGCTATGATGCAGCAAAAGGTACCATTACCAGTATATTCACGGAAGGAATCCAAAATTGGAACTATGCTTTTGATGCTGTAGGGAATCTTGTCTCACGCAGTGATTTATACAAGAATCTTGTAGAATCGTTCTCTTACGATGGCTTAAACCGTCTTGTTACCGTTCGTAAGAATGGGCAAATAACTCAGTCTGTAACATACGATGCAGCAGGTAACATAACCAGCAAATCCGACGTAGGCACATACAATTATGAAGTTGGTTCGAACAAACTGGCTTCTATTACAAATTGTAAGCGTACCATAGCGACATGGGATGACATTGCTTATAGTTCTTTTGACAAAATCACCAAACTGGTGTCTGATGGAAAGACCATGTTGTTGGAGTATGGTCCTGATAAGTCAAGAGTGCTGTCAGACATTCAAGGTGTCCGCAAATACTATGTCGATAATCTGTTTGAGCAAAAAATAGACAATGACAAAATAAGCAACATCAACTATATTTTTGCTTTTGGCAAAGCTGTTGCTATCGTAACAGAGGGTGTAAACACCGATATCAAGTATCTGCACCACGACCATTTAGGTTCTATTCAAGACTATACCGACGAGGCAGGTTTGTTGTATCAAGACCTAAGTTATGATGCGTGGGGATTGAGACGTAGCCCAGACAATTGGGTTGTGTTTGATGTACTCACATCAAGTCACGCTTTTAACGAGCATGGCTTTGGTGGGCACGAGCATCTCGACTTGTTTGATTTGGTTAACATGGATGGTAGAATGTACGACCCTGTGGTATGTCGTTTCATCTCTGCTGACCCTTTCGTTCAAAGTCCAGACTTCACCCAAAGCCTGAACCGCTATGCCTATTGCATCAACAATCCTCTTTCACTAATAGACCCTTCTGGCTATAGCTGGTTCAGTAAGAATTGGAAGTCCTTGGTTGCTTCTGTTGTTGGTGTGGCTGTCAGTGTGGTAACAGCTGGTTCTGGTTCGGGAATAGGTGTCGCCATTATTGCAGGTGCTGCTGGAGGAGCCGCTGGCGCATTGACAGGAGCTTTGCTGAATGGAGCCAATATAGGACAAATTGCCAAATCAACATTTACTGGTGCTTTTTGGGGTGGTCTAGCTGGAGCTGCAAATAATTTGGCTGGAGACATCAATGAGTTTTGGCTACGAATCGGTGCACATACTCTCTCGGAAGGAGCGATGGAAGGATTGCAAGGTGGAAACATGTTGCATGGCTTTATGATGGGAGCTACTTCTTCGTTAGGTGGAAGTTTCATTGACCATAATCTTGAATCCTTAGGAAAATTAGGTGAAGTCGCCGCAAATTCTATTCTTAGTGGTACTGTTGACGAAATCGGTGGTGGTAAATTTGCAAATGGTGCCATTACAGGAGCTTTTACTATCATGTTTAATGACATGATGCATAAGTTCAAGGAGACAGAAGCTATGAGAGTTTCACGTGTGGACCGCCCTTTAGAACCTGTTTATCCTGAGTTTGTTCTTCTTTCTGCTGCAAAACTTATATATAATTTTAGTAAAAAAGCAATAGTAGAGGGATTTGAAAGTTTTGCTGCATTTAAAAATGCCAAAGGAAAAGCTGGGGAAGGGTACAATTGGCATCATATCGTAGAACAGACACCTTCTAATGTCAACAGATTTGGGGCAAAACGAATTCATAGTACAAGCAATTTAATTAAAATTCCTGGTGGTAAAGGCTCTATTCATGCAAAAATATCTGGGTATTATTCTTCTAAACAGCCGTTTACTCATGGTAAAACTGTTAGAGAATGGCTTTCTACTAAAAGCTATAGAGAACAATATAATTTTGGTTTAAAGCAATTGAAGAACTTTGGTTATAAATAAAAGAATTATGAACGAATACAAAAATTTAGCAGAAGCATTTGAAATCTTTAAAAAGAATGCTATTGAGCATGGTAAATGTACTATGTCTGGTGATTATAAACGTGGCAATAAATGTTATAAAAACATCATGGATGCAATTAAGTATATTGCAACAAAAGAAGAATATGGTGGTTTTAAACCCATGTTGGAAGATGCAGATCCTTCTTTGCGAATTTGGGCTGCATATGCGTTATTGCACGTTGATACAAAAGATGCTGTAAAAACATTGAAAATGATTATTAAAAATGAAGATGGTGTGATGGCCTTCAATGCAGAAATGACTTTAGAAGAATTTAAAAAAGGTAATATTTAAGCAAAAAATAAGACCATAGAAAATGAATAAAATAGCGAACTGATAATCCAAAGCCTTCTCAGCAGCAGAAATGTTGCTGAGAAAGGATTTGTTTTTGTCATAAATGACTGCTACTATAATAAAATTTTGAAAACATTGATGGAAAAGAATAATTTAATTTTGAAAATTTTGGCAGATTGGAATCCATTAGATGTTCCTAAAGCTATAGCAAATGAAGAATATGTTTCATATGTTCAAGTTTTGGCAAGGAAGACTAACCATGAAGAGATATACCAATGGTTGTTGGATTTCGTCAAAGATAACTATGGCATAGCTGATGTCGATAAGAAAGCTAAAGTCGAATTAGAAAGTATAGCAGATAGTTTGTTTGCCGTTGTAATGAAATGAGATATTTTAATTTAAAAGTGTTGGTAGGAAAGAAACCTAAAGATACATTTTGGGAAAAGATAACAAATAAGTTATTAACCCATTTCGTGCCAATGGCTAACCCTACATTAGAGGAAAATCTTGACTACGTTAAAGAATGGTACATAGAGTATGATGACGTAGAAGAATATACTAACAGAGAGGTTGGTGTGGCAGAAAATGGCATGGTGGTGTTCAAAGCTCCCTTTGAAGAAAACTTGGGGTATTGGTGTGATAATGACATGACTATGGATGATTATCGAAATCTCAATATTCATGCAATATCAAAGGAAGCGTTTGAGAAACTTTGGAACGAAGAGATACAGCTTCCTTTTGGGACAGAATCAAATAGTTCTAAGTAAGATGGATAAATTGATTGAACTTATTAAGAGCAAATCCTTCTCTGCTGCAGAAAAGCTGTTGAGAAAGGAACTTGCTTTGTCACCAAATAACTGCTATTTGTTGACTCAACTTGCAAATGTCCT
>OLIS01002909.1_pt1 | contig 10489 bp, 7 predicted proteins | sample 1601351 | NCBI WGS metagenome assembly OLIS01 (sample SAMEA2452122, study PRJEB22498) | human gut metagenome | biome: human feces; feature: human gut; material: feces | place: Australia | collected 2012
AACCACCGCCGGCCTTTTCATTCAGACGGCTGGAACGCTCCAGTAATCTGGAATGTAAGTAGAATACGTCACCAGGATATGCTTCACGTCCAGGTGAACGCTCCAGCAACAGAGACAATGCTCTGTATGCAACTGCATGCTTGGACAGATCATCATATACGATCAATACATCTTTGCCCTTGTACATGAAATACTCTGCAAGGGAAGTACCTGAATATGGTGCAATATACTGTAATGATGCAGGATCACTGGCTGTTGCTGATACAACAGTTGTATAGGAAAGAGCATCATGTACTTCCAGAGTACGTACTAACTTGGCAATGGTAGATGCCTTTTGGCCGATTGCTACATAGATACAGATAACATCCTTACCCTTCTGGTTCAGAATAGCATCCATAGCAATACTGGTCTTACCTGTCTGTCTGTCGCCGATGATCAACTCACGCTGTCCACGTCCAATAGGGAACATGGAGTCAATTGCCAGAATACCTGTCTCCATAGGTACACTGACGGATTTACGGTCAACGATACTTGGTGCGTCATTTTCAATTGGGCGGTAATCAACGCTGGGGATTTCTCCCTTGCCATCGATTGGCTCACCTAAAGCATTGATAACTCTGCCAAGGAAACCTTCACCTACAGGAATACCTGCACGCTTACCGCTTCTGATAACACGTGTACCCTCTTTCATACCGGTATCACGTCCAAAGAGGATACATCCGATTTCATTTCTTCTAATATCCTGTACCATGCCTTTTACACCGGTATCAAAGATAACGATTTCACCATACATGGCATGGTCAATACCCTTGATTGTAACAATACCATCACCAATCCAGGTTACATTACCAACTTCACGTTTGTTGGTATCGAAAGCAGATTCATCAATCTCTGTCTTCAGAATGGTAATGATGTCATTCATATTATCAGCAGCTGCTACGTTCTCTTTCATGGAACGTTCAATCTGCTGTAATCTGCCGCGCATACTCCAGTCGTATTCTTCATTACCTGCACGGATAATGAAACCGCCCAGCAGATTCTTGTCTTCCTTCAGGGTAACGTCTAATGCATCTGCATGGCATTTCTCTTTCAGGAATTCCTTCATCTTATTCAATTGGTCATCTGTAGGAGGAACTACATAAGAAATCTGTACTGCAAGATTCGGATTATTCTCTACCTTGCGTAATTCCTCATGATAGGCTTCCACGATCTCTGAGAAAAGATTGAAATCATGATGATCGCATAAAAGCTCCAGAAAATCCCTAATCTGCTTTGGGAAAATCATCTCGATCAAATGAATCTTCTTCTCCAGTTCGACTGTTGGGTTCTCAAAGTCTACCTTAACCTGTGGTAAAGCCTCTAATAATTCGACAGTCTGCTTTACATCCTCTGGGGATACAGACAGTCTTTTCATTTCTTTTGCATAATCAATTACTGTCTGTGTCATTTCGTTTCACCCATTTCTGCGATAAAATCGTCATAAAGCTTCTGGCTGTGTTCAGGAGATACCTGATCACCTACTACCTTGCTTGCTGCAGCAACAACAAGATTCTGTATTTCAGACTGCATACTGCGGATAGACTTATTCTTTTCTTCCTGAATTGTCTCTTCTGCCTTCTGCATTCTCTTTGTAACTTCTTCATCTGCTGATTTCACAATACGATCGTATTCTACTCTTGCTTTCTCTCTTGCTTCCTGAACAAGTTTAGCAGAATCCTCTTTTGCATTTGCGAGGGAATCTTCATACTGCTTCTTTAAGTCATCAGCCTTCTTCTGAGCCTCATCTGCATCATCAAACTGCTTTTTGATTGCTTCTTCTCTCTGTGCGATGATGTTGTTCACCGGCTTAAACAGGAATTTCTTCATCAGGAAGTAAAGCACCAGTAAGTTGATGATTGTAAAGACCAGATTAATATCCAATCTAAGCATAATCTTTTCCTACCTTCCTGCTTATTTCAAGAACATAATTACAAGGATAGCGATAACGAAACCGTAAATAGCGGTTGCTTCTGCAAGTGCACAACCAAGAAGTAACAGCTTGGAAATCTTGCCTTCTGCTTCCGGCTGTCTTGCTACTGCTTCTGTTGCCTTGCCAGTTGCAATACCGATACCAATACCTGCTCCAAGACCTGTTAATACTGCAATACCTGCTCCAATACCTAAGATAGCGCTCATAAAATTATTCTCCTTTTTCTAAAATGAATTGTTGTTCTGCCATTTCAAATTATTACTCAATGGCTTCCTTAATAAATAATGATGTCAAGAATACAAATACATATGCCTGGATCAATCCGTCAAATATATCGAAATATAAACTGAACGGGATTGGCAAAATAGCCGGCATAATGATTTTAAGCAATTCCATAACTACGAATGCACCCAATACGTTACCGAAAAGTCGCATACATAGAGATAATGGTCTGATAAATATCTCCAATACATTTAAAGGTGCCACAACGGCTACAGGCTCCGCAAAGCTCTTGGCCCAACGTTTTACGCCCTTTGCATGGATTCCGGAATATTCGATCAGAATAATACTCATGATTGCCAGCGCACCAGTTACATTCAAGTCCTTTGTAGGCGGCTTCATGCCGAATAATCCAATAATATTGGATATACCAATGTATACGATAACTGTTACCAGATAAGGCACATAACCGGCACCTTCTTCTCCGATGATACCCTTTACCATGTTCTGCAGTCCGCATACTGCTGTCTCCAGAATGACCTGTCTCTTGCCTGGATTCTGTACTTTCAGATTTCTGGTCATGCATATAGCCAATATCAGCATAAATGCCATAATGACCCAGGTAATAACTACTGATTCTGCTACTTCAATACCACCAAACACGGGAATTGTAAACGCAGTATCACAGTTCAACTCTTCAAGCAGTTCATTTGCAATTTGTTCCATCTTCCATTCATCTCCTTTCCCTCTTGATTATTTTTGATATGATATGTAATTAATACAAAAGCAATTCGCAATACTTCTATAAGTATAGAAAGGGAGAGAACATTTTGCTCCCTCCCCCCGAACGCTTTATGATTATTTTACTTCTTATTTGTCACTCTTTCAAGTCAAAAAGTAACATATTTTTTTTAAAGTTAAAACAATTTCTTGTAATTTTGACAATAGACATACATAAATTTATTTATATAAGATAACAAAATCTGTGAAATCAACAAATGGTACAGCAACATGTCCTGCCTCATCAATAATTGTACTATCCAGAAATTCCATTTGCTGTGTTGTAATATTTCTTTGGAAAATAAATGCTGTCTTACCGGCATTTTCTTCCCCCAGCAGCATTACGGTTGCAAGCTTAACGCGATAGTCTTCTTTCTTGGCTCAAGCACAAACGATCTGAATCCTTGTCCGAAGTCTTTATCTTTTGATACCATAATATTCAGATCCAAATCTCCCTTTATCTGCGCAAGTGCTGACGCTGTATATGCTGTAACCACTCCATTCTCCCACAAAAAGACATATGTTGCATTGCTTGCTGCCATTTTAGCCACTACTTCTTCTGGAATGACCATATTGAAATCAGATTTTAATGCGATATTTACAACCATCTGCTGCATCGATGATGGATTTTCAATAGAAGCCATCTGTGTCTTTGCATCAGCAAATGCGAGGTCTATTACTTTATCCCAGCCTGTCACTGTGATTCCATCCAGTGAAGTGTACTCAGCCTCATTTGCCGGCTTTCCTGTTGTTGTACTGCTATCACTGTCCTGACTATCACTGTCCTGGCTTTCACTGTTCCCTGTTTCTTCAGGATTGCCCTTGATCTGCGGATTCTCTGATGGTTTGGCTTTTCCTGCCTTTAATACGACTGTACCACCGTCCTTTGCAGCAGGTATTTCAATCTGCACCACACCATCTGCATCACTCTGATACTGACTGTTACTATATAAATCTGTATATGTCGTATTGGCAGCCAGCTTCAGTTCTACTGTTCTGCTTTCATTTTCATTAATATTAAATCCTACATATAAAGTAGTGTCACCATAGCTTCTGGATGCTACCAGTGTACCGTTCGCATCATCTGCTGATACCGTAGTCCTGCTTCCCTTTGCAAAAACATCCGTATACGAATTGCGGATCTCAAGCAGCTTGGAATAATGTCCAAGCATATCATTGTCATCATTCGCAATCGACCAGTCCATATCATAGCGGTTCGTCTGGTATGGCCAGTTATTGGCTCCTGTCAGTCCTAATTCTTCTCCATAATAGATAACCGGCTGTCCTTTTGCAGTAATCTGAAGCGTTGATGCAACCTTCATCAGTGCATGTGCCTTGTCTGAATCTACACGGCTGCCTTCATTCATCAGTCTGTACATCAGTCCATCCTCATCATGACTGCTGAGGAAACTTCCCATGGTTGCCGTGTTGTCTATTCCTGCATTCCGGCTTTCCATAAAGTTTTCTACTGTAGATAAATTACCGCTTACAAATGAAATTGCCTGGTCATTGAAATCAAAATCAAGCAAAGAATCCATCTGACCTGTTCTAAGCTGCCCTGCATTCGTTGCATATCCTGCGCCTGCATATTCACCAATCATCTTAAAATCAGGATCAATATAAGTTAATGCATTTTTGAATGCTTTCCATGTCGTGTCATCAACATGCTTTACCGTATCTACCCTGAAATAATCAATATCATAATTACTTACCCAGAAAGTCTGCCATGCAATCAACAGATCCCTGACCTGCCCATCTTCTGTTACAAAATCAGGAAGAGAAGATAATGCATCTTTCTTATCATCTCCCTTTACTGTTGTGGAGCTATCACGAAGCATGTTCTTTCCTTCGATATAAGTATTATTAAAAATATCTTCTGTACTGTAACCTGCATGATTAAGAACTACATCAACCATTAATTTCATGCCACGGGCATGCAGTGCATCAATCAGCTCCTGCAATTCCTCCTGTGTTCCCAGATGTTTATTAAGCTGTGTAAAATCACTTGTCCAGTAACCATGGTATCCGGAATTATGTTGTCCATCATACCCATCACAATCAAGAGTATCTTCTATATTTTCTACAATAGGTGTGATCCATACTGTATTTACACCAAGGTTCTGCAGATAATCAAGTTTTGACTCCAGACCTGCAAGATCACCGCCATGATACATAGAGCCTTCTGCCGGTGCATAATTGCCTGTACCATATGCGTCATTATTACTGCTGTCGCCGTCAAAGAAACGATCTGTAACTGCAAAATAAATTACGGCTTCATCCCAGTCAAACCCATCATTATCCCGTTCCTTTACAGTTACTTGTGCAGTAGTTGTATAATGATTGCCATACTGATCCTTTACATTTACAGGAATGTTTTTTATACCTGCTGGGACTCCCTCTTTTAATGCAATTGTACCTTCCATTAATTCTGTATCAATGGCGAAGCTGCTGCTTTGACCTAATTCTGACAGATCCGCATATGCCTCAACCGCCTCAATCTGCTCTGCCTCATCAGCCTGCAGTGTCAGTTTCAATACAGCGTTATCATTATAATCTATTTCGGAAGGAGTGACCTCTGCCTGTATATCTACATTAAATGTCGTGTAAGTATAAGCAGAATATGTTGTACCATTTACAACTGCTGTTTCTGTATTGAATCGGTCTGTCACCAGCTCGCCATTTACCAGATAACCATAATAATGATCACCTTCTGTCAATTTGCCTGTATAATAATATCTTTCATTCGTCTCGTCATAAGACATAGGATACTTTTCATCATCCCAGATAAGCTCAACATGATCTTTTAATGCAGCTTCTTCATAATTTCTAAAAAGTGTATCATCTCTGTAATAAAAAGTAATTTCGCCATTAATAGAATCTGTTATATATCCGATATTATATGGCAGATTATATACAATGCCTTCACCCTGTATAAAAGATGCCTTTACAACACTTTGATCCAAAGGAATCGCAACGGTATGGTCTCCGCCATCTTTCTCTGCCCACTCATTATCTGTTTCACTTTTTCTCATGCAGAAAGAAATACTTTCTTTTGTATCTACGACAGGAATTCTGGCTGCCATCTTATCCCCAAGCTTCTCAAATCCGACTGATACATCACTGCCATAACCTGTATTCCAGCTATAAATATTCCATCCGTCATAATCGCCCGCCGGTCTGCTGTACTCAACAATAACATAGCGGCTTTCTCTTTCTACGATATCAGGAATTTCCGTATATGCCTTTGTATCTCCATTGACTAGATATAACGTTACATTTTCCTGTTTCTGCTCGTTATCATAACTCTTATCAACATCCTGCCATGACCAGTCATCATAAGCTCTTGGAATAATATATAACACTTCATGGTCGCTTGATACTTCTGCCTTCAACCATGCATTGCCATCTGTCAGTTCCTCTGTCTCCTGGAAGAAATACTGTGTTCCAGCCACATTATCGGACCATATCCATAAAGAAGCACCATCTATACTCTTGTGGTTCGTATCCAGATAATAGATTGTATACTGATATGTACCCTGTTCCGGTTCTTTATCTTCTCCTACCTGAACCAGACTGTTGCCACTGCTTTGCAGATCATTACGAGAATCAGTCACCCATGTACCACCATTGATAACAAATTTGTATTCATACTTAGCATCCTCTAATTCCTTGGTAATACTCCAGAATCCGGTCTTTTCATTATAAGTCATGGCATCAGCAGAAGGATTCCAATCATTCATCTGTCCTGCCAGGCTTACGCTGTCTGCTGTTGGTGCGAAATAATAAAAGGTTACTTCATTGCCGTTCACTACAGGACTCTTAACCGATGGGTCATCTTCCATAAGCTTCGTAATATGAAAAGAGGCATTACTGCAGTTAATGTCGTCTGTCTTTACTCCATTTACTTCCAGACAATATGTATATTCTCCTTCTTCGCTGACAGTTGCAGATAATAAAGCACTGTGGCAGGCATCTTGTGTCATGGTAACTTCATGGTAATTGTCATCATCTGCTGTTTTATACAAAAGGCTGACTTTCTCATCTCCGGACGGGTAATAGAAAATGCTGACGCTTCCATCATCGTTATAAACAGGATTGCGTAAAATTTCTGAGTTGCCGTCACTGCATGGGTTGGTGGAATCCCCCACCCAATTGTCATTTACTACAATGCCATACTCATATGATTTCTCCAAAGAGAGCTGTGCTGTTGCACTCCATACACCATTATCATCCTCTGTCATATAAAAATACTGGCTCCAGTCTCCTGACCAGGAACCTTTTACATAAGCAGACTCCACCTTTTCTCCATCCTGTGGATAATAATGGAATGTAACTTCTCCATCTTTTCCAATTGCCGGGCATGTTCTGGTAACGTTTCCAGTCGCAGCATACATAGATACTGCTGCTTCTTCTAAAGAAACCTCCTCCGTAGTTTCTTCTACCGTTTCCTCTGTTAAAGCTTCCTGTGCTGCCTCCCACTTTATATCATCTTCAACGCTGCTCTCCTGTATCTGATTTTCCTTCTCCTCTTCAGATGCGTTTGTGTTTTCACCTTCATTCAGGTGTTCATCTTCTGTCTGTTCTGCTGTTTCTGACTCATCCATAGCCTGGTCTGTTTCAGAAACACTTTCGCTTCCGTTCTCTGCCAATTCTTCTGCTTCGGCCGTAACCGGACACGCAGACAAGACAAGTGCAGCAGATAAAATCCATGCGGTTGATCTTCGCATTGTACTACTTCCCTTAACTCGTTTCATATAATGCCTCCTTATATATATTCCTCCCTGGTGCAGAATTGTGCACTATTTTGCACACATTCTGCACCTTTTGCACGAAATATTTCGCGCTTTTTCGTTTTCTATTATAGCGCCGTTTTCTGTTTTGTACAATGTGTATAGTTTTTCATTTTTTCACAATATTTATCTATACATTTTGTTACTTTTAGAGATTTTTTAAAAAGTGCTTGCAAACAAAATGCTATTATTATATTCTTATATTTTAAGAATACGAAATTTCACGAAACTCCACAATTCTATTGAGAGAAGGGAATCATGCAATGATTACAATAAAAGATATCGCAGATAGATTGGGAATTGCACCCAGCACTGTATCAAAAGGACTTAACGATGCAAATGATATCAGTCCCGACCTAAAACAGCTGGTATTGGATACTGCAATTGAAATGGGATATGTTACCAAGAAAATGAAAAAAGAGACCCGTAAACGTCTCTGTATCTTTATAGAAAATATGTTATATCTGAAAGAAGATGATTTCGGCTTCGACATCGTTTTGGGCTTCAGACAGGCTGCCATCCGCGACAAATGGGATGTCCATATTGTAGAAATGAATCCCATCCTTCAAATAAAAGAACCTTACGACCGCTATATGATGCGCAATCATTATCACGGAGGATTCCTGATAGGCTTCGCCCTGAAGGACCCCTGGATGAAACAGCTGGAATCAACTACGATTCCTACCGTTCTCTTTGATAATTATATCCGCAAAAATCCTAATGTCGCCTACACAGGTACAGACAGCTTCGAAGGTATCGACCTTGCCATTGATCACCTGGTACAGCTTGGTCATACTCATATTGCACTTTTAAACGGTTCCAAGGACTCCATGGTCACTGCAAACCGCTATGAAGCCTATATCAGCAGTATGCAAAGCCATGATCTGTCTATAAACGAGAATCTGATTGCCTACGGCTATTATGTAGAAGATAGTGCGAAATATCATTTTGCTGATTTATTGAATAATGGTGCTACAGCTATTTTATGTGGTAATGATCTCCTTGCAATCGGTATTCTCAAGGAATGCCAGCGTCTGCACATTAAGGTTCCAAAAGATATCAGTATCGTAGGATTCGATAATTTACCGATTTCCGCCGAATGCACTCCTGCCCTAACAACAATCAGCCAAGACAGAATCGACCTGGGCAAGAGTTCCTATGCCGCTCTGTACTGGCTGATTGCCAAAGTACCTATATCCCGCTCCCTGCTTCGTCCCAGCCTTATTATCCGGGAATCTACAGGTAAAGCTGCTAATTAATTAAAAGCCAAGCTTCTTATAAATATCAAAGCAGTCAAATGTTGCAAAGTAATCCTTTGGAGTCTCTGCTCTTCGGATCAGTTCATGGCTTCCGTCTTCTTTTAACAGAACTTCCGCTGAACGAAGCTTACCATTGTAGTTATATCCCATAGAGAAGCCATGCGCTCCTGTATCATGAATTGCAAGGTAATCTCCCATGTCAATCTTTGGCAGCATTCTGTCAATTGCAAATTTATCATTGTTTTCACATAATGAGCCTGTTACATCATACATATGGTCGCATGGCTCATTTTCTTTGCCAAGGACTGTAATATGATGATATGCTCCATACATGGCAGGTCTCATCAGATTCACGGCGCATGCATCTACGCCAATATATTCCTTGTGTGTATGCTTCTCATGAATAGCCTTTGTAATCAGATGTCCGTAAGGAGCCAGCATAAATCGTCCAAGCTCTGTATACAGTGCCACATCCCCCATTCCTGCCGGAACCAGCACTTCTTCATATACCTTTCTGACGCCTTCTCCTATTGCTGCAATATCATTTGGCTCCTGATCCGGCTTATAAGGAATTCCAATACCACCTGACAGATTGATGAACTTAATGTCAGCGCCGGTCTCCTTCTCCAGCTTCACAGCTACCTCAAACAAAGTCTTAGCCAGTGTCGGATAGTATTCATTTGTTACCGTATTGCTTGCAAGGAATGCATGAATGCCAAAATGCTTTGCTCCTTTGGCTTTCAGTATCTTGAATGCTTCAAATAACTGCTCTGTTGTCATTCCATATTTCGCATCTCCCGGATTATCCATGATGCTGTTACTGATTTTAAAATATCCACCGGGATTATAACGGCAGCTGATTGTTTCAGGAATCTTGCCAATTGTCTTTTCAAGAAAATCAATATGTGTGATATCATCCAGATTAATCGTCGCACCAATCTCATTAGCATATGCGAACTCTTCCGCAGGTGTATCATTGGAAGAGAACATGATATCCCCGCCCTTTACACCCATGGCATGACTCAGCATTAATTCTGTCAGTGAAGAGCAGTCACAGCCGCAGCCATACTCACGCAATATGTCAATCAGGAATGGATTAGGCGTAGCCTTTACTGCAAAAAATTCCTTGAATCCTTTATTCCAGGCAAAAGCATCCTTTAACTTCTGTGCATTTTCACGGATTCCCTTCTCATCATAAATATGAAATGGTGTAGGGATTGTTTTTACGATTTCCTCCACTTTCTCTTTTGTAACAAATGGTATCTTCTCCATAACTTTATCCTCCATCTAGTCTTTTTTAAGAGTTATCAGTTCTATCTCATTCTTCATGGACTCTTTGAATACATTCACAAAATTCTTCTGGCCACAATACAGGCAGGTGTCTGTGCTGTTTCCCGTCATATCTCCGGTCAATACATACTCTGAATCAACAATCAGCCTTACCTGCTCGTCCTTTTTATCTGTATAATATA
>OLIS01002924.1_pt1 | contig 10441 bp, 10 predicted proteins | sample 1601351 | NCBI WGS metagenome assembly OLIS01 (sample SAMEA2452122, study PRJEB22498) | human gut metagenome | biome: human feces; feature: human gut; material: feces | place: Australia | collected 2012
GGCAGGTGCCGGAGCCGATGCTTGCCGCTTTTAACGTGGCTGGCTGGACATACCGTATCGACTTCGACTACATCAGCGAACTCAGCAAGCAGCTGAACATGAGCTGCATTGGAGCCACCAACTACAGCCAGAAAACCATCTACATCTCGGAGGCCAGCGCGACGCTCCATGAATTCGGACATTTCCTCGATTGGACGCTGGGAATCCCTGCGGAGCATGAGCAGCTATATCTGGCGGAGGCACAGAACTCCGGGCTGCGGGATTACGCCAAAACCAACGCCAGGGAATACTTCGCGGACTGCTTTGCCTATTGGGTGAAGTACGCAGGAAATACCAATGCCATATCGTTGCTGCAAGAATGCGCTCCGATGACGTATCGGTATATGGAAGATTTGATGAGGATAGCAAACTGACTCTAAAATACGTGTCAATAACAGATGGAATCCCAACTTACTTCGAGGCATTTATGGTTTAAACCATAAACGCAAATAATTCGGATTTCACTTGCTCACAATGTTTCCAAGATTCTATGCAGAAATCGTGCCTCATTATAGGACTTGCAGAGATAGGCAATGCCGTAACCGCTAACTTTTCCAGATCATGCTCCATTGCAGTGCCTCTGCATAGGGTACAGAATTTTTCATTTCCCATTTTAAACGATTTTGATTCGCGTCGTAGGCAAAGCTACTCTCGAGATTATTGCAGCTGCTTCAGCACGTGTAATGGTGTCAGATGGTCTGAATGCTCTGGTTCTTTCATCTCCGGTCAAGATGCCTGCTCTGTAAAGAGCAAGTATCTCATCAGCGTATTCGCTTCGTTCGCTTACGTCAGGAATATAATCATAGTCAATGTCGTTGACAACGGCAAAATCAGATGTTGCTTTCGCGAAAATATGTGCTATTTGCGCTCGTGTTGCGTAAGCATCGAGGCTGGAATATTCGTCGCTCGAGACAATTCGATTTTTTACACAATAGTTCAGATAGGCATCATACCATTTACCACCATCTGATGCTGAAAAAGAGATTGTCTGGTTATTACATGTGGCATGGACAACAGCAGCCATTTTAATTGCTTCGCTCAGTGTGATATTGCCTATAGGGTGAAATGTACCGTCAGTATATCCGTTCATAATGCCCAACTGGACAACTGACTTTATAACGCCCTGTTGCTGACTTCCATACCATGCTGACTCATCCGCGTCCAGGAAGCCATAATAGTCGGTAGACGCACTGAACTTGCTGTCGGTATCTGTAAGGCTATCCGCATCAATACAGGTAATGCTATTCCGAATTTTCTCTGACCATCCCCATAGACGGCCGAGGTTGTCCCTATACTGCCACTCTGCCGGCAAATATATAGCCGTATTGTCGCCGTCTTGTTGGAAAGCCCTTGCTTCGGTGATTGTGTCTGATTTAATAGACAGCTGTTGGTACTCTTTCAGCTTGGAATTGTCGGAGAAACCGTTGGTCATATAAAGCTGCACAGAATCATCATTTTGCTTCTTGGCATGAACGATCAAACCGGCAGTGTCTCCCAGCCTTTTTCCGTCGCTGAGCCTCACAAGGCCGCCTCTGTTCAGACTATTGCTCTTTTCCGGGCCGACAAGATACGACAAGTACACCTCGTTACCGCAGCTTGTCATGGAAGCGTAAAAGTTCACAAATTCTTGGGGCAAAACCTTATTATCGCTAACTGGGATACTGTACTGATTGATCCATTTTCCGTGTTCATTCAAAAGGAATACCTTGCCAGTATAGGCATCTACAAAACATGGCCTGCCATTCAATGCCGAAATCGCATAAGGCTCTGTGCCAGCAGGAATGTCCACAGATTTGACGATCTCATCGCTATCCCAGTAACACAGCGAACCTCCATTTTCCCATAAGGCAACATTTTCGCAGAGGACAACATTACTGGCCGCAGCCACATTAACATTGTCTTGAAGAATAAAAAGGCTGTATTGCAAACCCTTTGGATTCTTCGGATAGAATAGGTCAAGCCAAACTGAACCATTTGGTTGGACAGACATATTCTGAATGATCATCTCATCTTCTAAATCTTCGCCGCTTCGATAGCAAGCCTGCAATTCAAGCGTCTTTTCATTTATACAGGCTACTGCATCTTTGTCTATCGAGCTATCATGCAAAAGAAGCCATATATGATCGTCTTGAGCTATCATATCTTTCACATAATAGGAACCTATTCCGCAGCTCAGTTTAGAATTGTTCTCACGATCAATAGCCGCAACACTGGAATTGAATATGACCGCAACGACCAACGGGAGTATTATGCAGGCTTTTTTGAGTTTGTCTATTCCGTTTCTTTCCATGAGAATGCCTCCACTGCAAAATCATTTTGTTTTATCAATAGCCATACTATCATACTAAAGGAGCTGATGGAATAAATCAATAATTCTTTTAACATCTGATATATAGATGTAAAAAGAGAACACATTCTTACAAGGAATAACGAGCTATTCATTTTTTCGACAAGTTAGCCAAATAAATATTTTCAGCTATGTGCAAAACATTCTCCTCTTCAAGTGGTGCATCAATGTAAATTATAGGTTGTTTTCCGTGTCAAACCATACGAGCGCACTATAGATAGTTCGAAAGTCTTCGAGGGTTTGATATCCCCGCACATCTGTTATAGAATGGAACGAAATCCGGTCTGGGTAAAGAAATGAGATCTTGCTGGTCGTATTGCTTTTTATGTTGGGACAGCAATACGACAGCGGAGAACAGGGAATCTTCCAAAATTCCCGATAAAAATTCTTGCTTTGATGTAGTATTTCACCCCAATTTGCAAGGTAATAAATAGAAGGGTGTGATTCCTTGTGGATGATATCAAGATCATTGATTTGTTCTTTGCACGTTCTGAGCTTGCAATCGAAGCGCTGGACGGCAAATATGGGGCGATTTGCCATAATCTTTCCCGCAGCATTTTGAAGGATCAACAGGACGCAGAGGAATGCGTGAATGATGCCTATCTCGGTGTTTGGAATGCGATCCCTCCGCACAGGCCCAATCCGCTGTCCGTCTTTGTCTGCAAGATCGTTCGGAATATTTCTATCATGCGTTATCGGGCCAATACAGCTCTCAAGCGAAACAGCAATTACGACTCGACAATGGAGGAATTGGAAAACTGCCTTTCTTCCTCAGTCTCGGTTGAAGACTCTCTCGAGGAAAAAGAGTTGATTGCGATCATTGAAGACTTTCTCAGGGACTTGTCACAGGAAAACCGCGTGATCTTCCTGCGGCGCTACTGGTTCTCCGACAGCTATGCAGAAATTGCGGCTCGAACCGGTCTGACGGAAAAGAACGTCTCTGTCCGGCTTTCCCGAATCCGTAAGCAATTACAAACGCATCTTGCAGAAAGGGGTGTTTTGGCTTGTTGACATTGGCTCAGAAATTCTCCAGCGCAATGAATGGGATCGACGATGAGTTCATCGAAGAGGCGCTGACCTATGAACGGTCCAAAAAGCGCAAGCCTTCCTGCGTACTGCGAATCGTCCTCGTCGCGGCCCTCATCTCCGTGCTTTTGTTCACGTCGGCGCTGGCGTTCTCGCCATCGCTTCGTGAGAACACGCTGAATGTCCTGGTTGAAATCTTCTCCGACCACGCCACGTTCCGTGTCGAGGGAGAGGAGCCAGCCGGATCCTATATCGCCGGTAAAATCGACTACTCGGCGCTGGAAGAGACCTATCGTCTTGATCCGGGAGGCTGCTACCGGGCCGATTTTGCCAGTGGCGCCACATTTTTCGGCAACAACGGTGAGATCATTTCAATCACCGTCGTGGCCATTAGAGACGGCTTAGTAGGGGGCTTTGAAATTGCTGACGATGCAGCGTCAAAGTCCATCACGCTTTACGGTAAGGATGCTACGCTTTACTGGGGTGAGGACCAGGAATGCGCGGGAGAAACCGGTACAGAGGCCTACATCTTTCAGATTGATGAAGAAAACGGTTGGCTCATCAACTTTCGGAGCTTTAAGCTCTCGCCGGACGAGCTTGTCTCCGTCGCAGAACAGGTCAAAATCTCATAGTCCGCTTACATTGCGTGCAATGAGCAAATCCTTACACTCAATGTTATCGATGCAATGAGTTATCAGGAATGGCAGTATCAAACATCACGCGGCATATCGGCCACATTGGCGCTCGGCCCTGGCAGAGCACTAATTCTGACTGATTTGCCGGACAGCTTTATGACCATCATTATTTTGGCGAGAAGTACCGACGGCTTGACGCGGGATCTGCTTGAAGAACTGGCTGACAGCTTCGATCTTTCAAAGCTCACTCCGATAGTGCTGCCGGAATCTCTCTACATTCCATCACCTTAATTTTTCATTTCAGAATATGCAGGAGGCCTTTTATCATGCGCCAAATTTTGAGACTTTCGGTCATCGCCGTAAGTACCGCTCTCCTTATGACATTAAGTTCATGCAGCAGCACACAGAGCACGCTGGAAGCCGATGACCAGCCGTCCACTCCAATAGAAAATAGAGAAATGACAACCGATGTGCAGGAGAACAAAGCCAGCGGCGAATCTCCGCAGGGATCTGTCACCGACGCCGCAAACTTTGAGATAACGGAAAACGAGGATGGCACAGTTACCATTAGCCGGTATATCGGTACTGAAACAGATATTGTGATTCCCTCACAGATCGACGGAAAAACTGTTTCCGCGATTGGAAACGTCACGGGTACGACCGGAGCGTTTGAAGGCTGCACGAGCATAACCGCTGTGGTGATTTCGGATGGTGTGACGGAAATTCAGGACAACGCCTTTTACGGCTGCACTTCGTTGGAGACGGTGACGATCCCTTCCAGCGTTACACTCCTGCGCAACTGTGCTTTTTGCGACTGTCCAAACTTGCGTGCGGTCTACTTCAAGGGCGATGCACCGCAGCAAGCCAATTATGTATTTGATTCCACCGAAAATGTCACCATTTATTATCAGGACGGGACCTCCGGCTGGGAGAATCCCTGGCACGGACGTCCTGCGGAAGTATATATCCCAGAATAAAAAGTGCAAGGGCCATGCTCAAATCTAACATCAAGAGGACAAGCACCATGATGAAACGTCTATTTCCCACCGCGCTTGCGGTATTGCTCCTGCTGCTTGCAGGCTGCACAGCAAAGCCGGATACATCCGATCAATCGAAGCCCACAGATTATTATTTGACCGATACCGACCTTCCGCTGGATGATGCTGCGCGGCTTCGCGCCGCGCCGGATTTTCTGACGGCGGAACAGCAAACACTTTACAGGCAGGCGTTTGCGCTCTACAGCGCAATGTTTGACGGCGAGACGACCGGCATCGATGACGCCTTCCCTGCCGCAAATTGCCAAACCGAGTACGACGAGTACACGCCGGATGGCTCCGACTATACCTACATCAGCTCCCACAGCCGTTGGCAGTCCTGGGCTGACTTTGACCGAGTAGTCCACGCGCTGTTCACCGATACGTTCTGGTCTGACTGCAATGACGACGGCAACGCACCGATCTACATCGAGCACGACGGTCGGCTTTTTATCCTCGACTGCGCCTACGGCGACCAATATTACAACAGCAACATTCCAGATGAATATACTCTGACCTCACGGACGGATGATCGTATCGACTTCACGGTGACGGCGCACTACTCTTATCCCTATCCACGCTGGGACGAAACCGATGATGAGCGCGACAAGCGGCTGGAAACAAGCTATGAGTACACGCGCACCTATCCGGTCACTCTGATTTATACTGACGCAGGCTGGCGTTTTGATGCGTTCACCACGCCGAATCAGGCAGATATGCAGCTCCTCGGCGAATGGGACGGTGTAGAGGAAACTGATTTCTATTTGCCAAATAAGTAAATTATCTTTCCCGCCAATGCCCGTGAGGCTTAATGCAGCCGACTGATCTTGAAAAGGATTCTGTTGACATCGGCTGCAGCGAATGGATGCCCGTCAGCACGACGGTAAAATTGAGGTGCAAAGTCGTGCAGCGGAAATGGGTACAAGAGGGCGGGAACATCTTGCAAGGATGTTCCCGCCTGTAATTTGATCTGACCGAATATGGAAGAATTCATGAAAATTGGGATCTTTCACCAACGCGTGTTTTTACTTTCAGTGAGCAATTAGGCGCTAATATCTTCTGCATTTAGCAGTCAATACAAGCGGCATTAGCGCCTGGGATAAGTGTGCCCTACATATTGCAGGCATTTTTATTTTTCTATTTTTAACCGTAAGATGTTTCGGCCGCATGCAGAGCCTCTTGATATGTTAGGCCAAAGCTTTCAGGAAAATCTTCATCCTCAAAAAAGGCTTCAAGCACAGCATCAAGTCCATGCTGCTCAACTAGATAGTCAACGACGAGCATCGCCTGATAATAGGATAGTTCATTGCCGTTCTCTTCGGTGAAGTTTCCTCCGGAAAGTTCATTCCGCCGCTCGCCACAAGAGACAACGATGGGGCGGAAATCCTCCGCTCCAGCTTCCTCCGCCGCCTCGCGGAATAATCCCAGCGCGCGGTAATATGTCAACGGATTATAGCTCTCCTGAAGCCAGTGCGTGTGATAATACTCGACCAACTGGAGTGCGATGGTCTTACTCGGACTATCCGCTATTTTGCTGTAGTCCAGCGTTAGCAGCGCGTAATAATTGTCGCCATCAAATGTCTGTCCAGTCAAGCAAGAAAGATATGTTGTCATTCCCTCCTGCGTCCATGCAGGGTCCTTTCCCGTCTCGCGCTCCAGAAGAAAATGTATAGTTTCGTGCAACCAGTCCATTGGGCGGGCAACCGTCACAATGCCGCCATGCTTTTCCTGACTTTCCCCTACAGCGGTAAAACTCGTCGTCATCGGCAGCGCCCATTGTGTGCGAATGCGCTCACAAGCGGACGGTGCATATTCAGCAAGATGATCCCACAATGTTTGCATTCCCTCCGCATACTGCGACAATGCTTTCCAGACTTCCACAGGCGTTGCAAAGCTGCGCAGGGGGAGAAAGTTATACTGATGAACGCCGTGACGCATAATTAGCGGATACCGATAGTTTTCCCGATAAATCGCATCTTCGAGGAATTCCGTACCGTAGAGGTTACGGTATTCGGCTGCAACATCGATCGTACGTAGCCATTCATTGCGGTCACTCTCGGAAAACGGCGAAGCAATCACACGATCTAAACCGCCGTTTTCCAGCAAATATCCGACAAACTCCCCTGCTGTGCACTCTGCCATTTCCACAGTTTCTCTATTGGTGAAGTCGTCTATAAAATATGCCGCAAACAGAGAAAGCACAGATAGGTGGTCCTCATCTGCGTAGTACGCTTTGAAATCGGCACCCGTGCTTTCAGGATCATAAACAGCACGGGCCAGTCCGACAAGCGTGCCGTAATCATGCAAATCGTAAAGCTCTTCCAAAAGCCTCTTGCGGTAAGCGCCGCTTTGTATCTGCTGAGCAGAACAATACCACTCGTCCGCATCCGCGTAATAGCTTGCGGTCGCTGAATCCGCAATGCAGAGCAAGACATCTGCTCCACCGCAGCCAGTCCGCTGCACGGCAGTTTCCACATCGGTGTCAAACTGCTGAAGAATCTCTTTGCCAATCTCCTCGGAGTATGAGGACGCTTGTATATACAGCGTACCATATTCTGACGCAAGCTGGACGGTTTCAAACGGAAAATCTTCCTTGACTCCCTCCACAGTCTTTCCTGTACAACCTGCGGCAAAAAATATCAGGCAGATTATCTCCACAATCACAAGACAGCGTATCCGCACCGCACAAAAATCATGAATCTTTAAGCCCATCTCAACCCTCTATATCATTCATTTTACCATTTTATTATCCTCTGCAGAAAGTGTTGTAATGATATTTAGTGTACTTTTTTCCTTTGCGAAGTATCAGCAACACTTGCATTTTTACCAATATAAGCCTCTTAATTAATCTTAATTAAACAGCCATCCACTTGCTCGAATACGACTCGTTTTGGACTTACTCTCCTTAAAAGGTCAGGGAGACGCTATTTGAAACAACATTCCCATCGCATCATCAGAAGATAAAGTACCAATTGGCACTGACAGCATAAGTTCATAGTAAATGTCATTCTCGCTGAAGTATGCGAAATAGAAATCAGTCCGTGAGCTACTATCCTGCCTGTAATAAATGCAACGATTATCACATTCCAAAAATTGCAAATCATTGCTATCGTCTATAATCAAGTCTATCGTACGGTCGTAATCTGCAAGGAAACGCAATACACAGCCACCCTGAAGTTCGTACCGCGCAGAAATATGGTCTAATGTTGTTTTACTCTCATCCGTATAGACAAAACCCGCGCAATAATTCTCGACATCGCGTTGCCGCAAGTCTGGCAACCATATTTGCCCTTCTATGTGTGCTCTGGTTTCATCTATGGAAGCGTACGATGTTGTAACTACGCTGAGCATTGTCTGATGCAATCTCAGGCGAAGAAGCAGAGCAACAATTGCAAACACACATAGGGTAATAGTCAAAACTTGAACAGTAGTAGATTCTAAAAATTTTTTTGAAGAATTCAATCGCATTTTCGCCACCACTTTTTACAATTTGCGCAATGTTCTTTATAGGACCTATGAAAAACGGCAATTACTATTTGTCGAGAATCCGCACTTTCTGACAAATAGATGAAAAAGAAGGTGCCTTTCTTACAAAAAAGAAACAATCATTCAATTTCCGGCAAATTATCCAAAGAAACGCTTTCGGCTATGTGCACAAGGTCATCTGTGCTCATCTGCGCTTGAACAGTAAACTGAATGTTGCTCTGCGTGTCGATCCATGTAATAGCATTGCTATCATTTTCCTGGTCTGCAGCAACAAAAATATAAGCTTCATATCCATTTACAGTATCTATCACAACATCATCTGTGCTATCTAAAACAAATTGCGAAGCTGCACCCTGTTGAAGATAAATATAATGAAGCGTAATCGGATAGCCGGTGTCACTCTGGTATAAAATCGACACCTGTATTTGGGTAGCTATTCGTTCTTCTTGGTTTTCAACATATCCCTCCGGCAATTCAGTAATGGTATACTCCGGAATATCTCCGACCATATCATCACCCGCATAACGGTACGTCACATGCGTCTCATACCATTCTGTGACCCAGCGGATAAATGTCGCGCGAGCAGTTGGACTAACGACCATCAAACTGCCAAATGCAAGCGAGATTACCAGCAATATGACAGCGACCCGCTTTAAGGCCCTTTTCCAAACAGGTCGCTTTCGATCACGCGCCCAGCGCAGAGGGTTCTTGAGCATCGCCTTGATCTGCTTCTGATGATGCAGCGATGGCGTATACGGGATCGTCTCTGTGTTCGTTTCTTCGTCCAGCGCAATGGCATCCAACAGCACGTTACGCATGAAAAGGTCAAGTTCCTGCTCTGTCATATGTGAAATCCCTCCTTGACTGCAATTTCACGAAGCAGCGTGCGGCCGCGGGAAATGCGCGTATTGACCGCGGACTCTGAGATACCAAGATGCTGTGCAATTTCCTTGCCGGAGTAGCCGTTGATCAGCCGCATTTCCAGCGCCGAACGGTAGGTCGGGGGAAGCTGAGAGAACAGATGGACAAGCTCGTTATAGCTTGTTGGATCGCTGACATCTGCCGAAAAAGTATCCCAATCCTCTTGCGGCAGCTCTTTCTGTTTGCGCCTCAGAATCATAAGTGCTTCGTTTTTCACTATAGAGATGATCCAGAAGCCTAATTTCTTACAAGGAATTTCTGAAATCTCATCAAAATGATGGATCACCTGCAAAAAAGCGTTCTGCACGGCATCTTCGGCATCGTGAGGATCTCTCAAAATACGGAGCGCCGTCTGCTCAGCACGCACATGATTTTCTTCATATAATTCTGTAAATCTGCGCTTGTCTTCTTCGCTTTCCAGCGCAGCGAGTAAGTACGATAGCATGGACAACCTCCTCACGAGGTGAAATACCCCGCGAAATGATTATAAGCATCGTTTGGCAGATAAAACAAGTCCCAGAACTCAAGTTGAAACTTTGCACAAAGGGACAATGCTCTAATTGGCTGAAATGTCAAAAAGCAGAAATTATGTAAGAAATCGACCGCCTGATGCATTTATAAAGCAGCAAAATCAATTCGACGAACGACGAAAGGGGGTGTTTTGTAAAAGTAAAAATCAAGGTCCAACAACGATCGAAAACTTGTTAAGTACTAAGAAGCAAGTTACGAACAGTATTACAGGAAATATGTCAAGAGGATTAATTGTCAAAATACAGTTATACAACAAGGAGGTTCAATCATGAAAAAGAGGATCATTCAGTCTTTACTTGCAATAGCGTGCTGCGTTACGGTGGCCTTAAGTGCCATTCCAACCGCTGAGGCGGCAATGCGCGCAAGTGTTGTTACCGGTAAGGTAACGCTCAACGGTCAGGTCATTGATAATAAAACGGCCA
>OLIS01002927.1_pt1 | contig 10432 bp, 6 predicted proteins | sample 1601351 | NCBI WGS metagenome assembly OLIS01 (sample SAMEA2452122, study PRJEB22498) | human gut metagenome | biome: human feces; feature: human gut; material: feces | place: Australia | collected 2012
TAATTCTGACATTGGTTTACTCTGGTTTACAGTAAACTTTTTTCAGGGTAATACAACGTTTATCTTCCGTGGCATATTCGATGTTCTTAGGGATTAAAGACGTATCAAAGACGTTACAAGGACGTTACAAAGACGTTCGTGAACGTCCCTGATACATCTCCGTGGCGAAATGAATTGGCACTTGTCTTGGAAGTTAATCCCTTATCCATTGGATTACGAATGGTGAATATACCTTCTTGCATGCAGGAGTTAACAGCTCACAACCGCATATAAGCATCAATCTCCCGGAACTGATCAGACGAATAATCCCCCAGCAAATGTTTCGCGAAATGGAACCACATCTTCCGTTGATAGAAAGCCTGTTGTATGCCCATAAACCCGTGAGATTGCCCCGGTAAAATCACCAAGTCAAAATTCTTTCCCGCTTTCAACAAAGCATCAGCCATGCGCAAGGTATTCGCCGGATGCACGTTATTATCCACATCACCCGTAACCAGCATCAAATACCCTTTCAAATTCTTTGCCAGTTCAATATTTGTCGGGATTCTCGTTTCGAACTTTATCTTCTCCACGGAAATCGTGGTATCTTTACCCGTAACGGAATCTTTCACGGTTTTCTTCTCGAAAGATTTAATCTCCCGAACCCCGTGATGAGTCTCTCCCCACCATTGGTTATAAATATTATTGTCATGATTCCCCGCCGACGAAACAGCCGCCGTGTAGAAATCGGGATAAGTACACAAAGCCGCGGTAGACATGAAGCCGCCACCGGAATGCCCGAAAATACCCACCTTGGATTTATCGATAAAAGAAAAACGATCTGCCAACTGTTCGATACCACATTTATCATCTGCCAACGGGTAATCCCGTAAATTATTATACCCGAACGTGTGATACCATTTATCCCGCATCGGGCTACCTCCCCGATGACCGAAAGTAACCACCACGAAACCGACTTGTGCCAGCCCGACATTATAAGCTGCCGTCACGGAAAACTCCAACGGGATTGCCTCGGTTTGCGGTCCGGGGTAAACATATGAAATAATCGGATAATGCCGGCTTGAATCGAAATCAAAAGGTTTCCACATAAAGCCGTACAAATCCGTGTGCCCGTCGGCAGCCTTCACCGTGAAAGGCTCCGGCATCTTCCATCCCGTCTCGTAAAGCCGGGTCAGATCGGGTGATGCCAGTTCCATGATCACCTTCCCCTTGTTGTCCCGCAACACGCTCCGGGGTTCCAAATCCGCCCGGGAATAATTATCCACGAAATAACGTCCCGACTTCGAGAAATAAGCCTCATGAGTGGCCTGTTCGGGAGTCAGCATCTCCACCTGACCATTCCCGTCGATCCGGGCTTTGTTCACCCGGACATAGTAGGGACATGCCCCTTTCTTTTGCCCGTAAGCCCCGAAATAAATGGTGCGTCCCACGGTGTCTATTTTTATCATCTCCCCGGCTGTCCAGTTCCCCGAGGTAATTGCATTCTTCAGATTCCCTTCGCCATCGTAATGATAGAAATGTCCGTGTCCCGTTCTCTCCGACCACCAGATAATATCTTTCCCCTCGTTCAACAAAGAAAGATGGAAGAAATCATTATTGAAATAAGGTTTGCTGACCTCGTTAATCAACACCTTTACCTCCCCCGTTTTCAAATCTACCTTACAAAAATCAATTTCGTCACAAGTTCTCTTTTTACGCAAGAAATAAAGACTGTTGACCTTTTTCCCGGGAGTAAACAACCTCAATGTCTGATCCGGCCATTTCTCAACCGGCACTTTGATCAATTTCTTATCGGCCGTGTCTACCAGGAACAACTCCTCGTGTTGCACCTCCTGATCTCCGGCCATCACGTATTCGTACTCGTTCAACGTCGGACGAGAACTCAGATTATTAACGACATAAAGTGTCTTGATTTTCCTCCGATCCGAGCGGCGCACGTAAAAACGTTCCGAATTCTCGAACCAAGTCACCCGGGCAGATACCCGTTGACTCGTTGTATCCGTATCATTATAAGTATAAGAGTATTTTAACGCTCCATCCGTCGTGATCTGGGTTTCCACGGAATCTTTCACGGAAAGCATGTAGAGGTTATGACTTTTCGCGTAAACGATATAAGTACTATCCGGAGAATACGTCCCTACCAGCCCGTTCGATTTCCTGGGAGTTGTACTCGGTTTCTTCCGGGCAGAATCGATTTTCACCAGACGATTCGTATAAATATTATACTCGAAACGAAATGTATCCACCTCAAACTTCAATGTTTTCTCGTCTTCCTTGAAAGTCAATGCCCGCACGGGTAATTCCTTGTAATTCACCGGTCCGTGGGTGTACTTGCTGATCTCGGCTGTCATGAACTCGCGATCGAATAATTCCCGATGTACTTTGGCTTTCGGGTCGACGAAATAATAACGGGTACCATCGCCCGTTTTGTAACTATACCAAAACTTATCACTTTCTTTCAAAAAGTGAGGACTTACTTTCGTGGACCCCACGAGTCTCTCCGCGTTACCACGCATAAAACGTTCGGCTTCCTTATAATTGGCTTTCTGTGCGAACCCGGCCAACACGAAGAAGCAGGGCACAAGCCATAAAAAACATTTGATCATTATTTATTCCTTTAAATTTGTTCTATTGGTATTTAGAGAGGCGAAATTAGTCATATCCCCCCAAAGATTACGTTTCTATCAAAATCTTAATAAATATTTAACAGATTCAGATTATTTAAACTAATCATCTTCTACACAAACGTTTGAATATGCTACAAAACATAATGTCCGAGTCCACGATTTTATTTTTTTATAACTACTTTTGCTCGCATATAAAAATGCAGATATTTTCATTTATTTTAAATAAACAGGACGAGGTGATGGAAGTTTTCCCGATAGATAAAAAAACAGAGCAACTCTTCAATGAAGTCCGCCGAAGAATATTCCGGTTACAAAACGGAAGAAGTCTTGACAGCATGGAGCGGATAGGAGCCGACACGCGGGGACAGATCGGGGCAAGTTACCTCTCTCTTAAAAACTTGGCCGGACAATACCAGCCCGATTTAAGATTGGCACAACTATTGTGGGGAACAAAGAAGCGAGAAGAACAAATCGTTGCCTGTTTTTTATTCCCGACCCAAGAGTTGATTACAGAAAAAATTACCCAATTGTTACAACACTGTTACAACTTCGAGATTGCGGAGTATTTCGGGACTCTGGTTCTTTCGAAACGGGAAAACGTGAAACAAATGGTAAATGAATATTTAAATTCCGATCAGCCCTATCTCCAAATTGCAGCCCTAACCGCTGTCGGCCGGAGTCGGATTGACCGCAAATTAAACTCCCCATTTACCGATAGTTACATTCTAAACATAGATCGTAACAAGTTCACGGACACGAACGTACAAAAGGTATATGACCGTGTAAGTATATGCTTGAGAGAATAGGCAAACAAGAACGTGTTAATAAAACATAAAGGGGCACGAGAAAGGGAAAATTGATTCTTTTATATCAAAATGTTTCCTATTTTTGTGCCGAATTAAAGAAAAAAAGAATTAATTAGTTTCTAACATAAATTTATTGCTATGGCAAAATTAGATTTAAGTATTTATGGAATCACGGATGTGAAAGAGATTCTTCACAATCCCTCATATGAAGAATTGTACAAGGCAGAAACAGACCCGAAACTGGAAGGGTATGAAAAAGGATATTTGACCGAGCTTGGCGCGATTAACGTAATGACCGGTATCTACACCGGACGTTCTCCTAAAGATAAATTCTTTGTAAAGAACGAGGCTAGCGAGGATTCTGTATGGTGGACTTCTGACGAATACAAGAACGACAACAAACCTTGTTCGGAAGAAGCATGGGCAGATTTGAAGGCAAAAGCCGTAAAACAATTGTCCGGCAAAAAGTTGTACGTGGTTGACACCTTCTGCGGGGCCAATGCAGGAACTCGTTTGAAAGTTCGTTTCATCATGGAAGTTGCATGGCAGGCTCACTTCGTGAAGAACATGTTCATCCGTCCGACGGAAGAAGAATTGGCAAATTACGGGGAACCGGATTTCGTTTCTTTCAATGCTGCTAAGGCTAAAGTTGAAAACTTCAAAGAATTAGGCTTGAATTCCGAAACGGCTACCGTATTCAACTTGAAAACCAAAGAGCAAGTGATCTTGAACACTTGGTATGGTGGTGAGATGAAGAAAGGTATCTTCTCTATCATGAACTATTTGAACCCGTTACGCGGAATCGCATCCATGCACTGCTCTGCCAACACGGACATGGAAGGTAAAAACACCGCTATCTTCTTCGGTCTGTCAGGAACCGGTAAAACCACCCTGTCAACTGACCCGAAACGTCTTTTGATCGGTGACGACGAACACGGATGGGACGACGAAGGCGTATTCAACTACGAAGGCGGATGCTACGCTAAAGTGATCAACTTGAGCAAGGAAGCTGAACCGGACATCTATAATGCCATCAAACGTGACGCTTTGTTGGAGAATGTTACCGTGGATGCCAACGGGAAGATCGATTTCAATGACAAATCAGTTACCGAGAACACGCGTGTTTCCTACCCGATCTATCACATCAAGAATATCGTGAAACCGATCTCCAAGGGCCCGGCTGCACAACAAGTGATTTTCTTGTCAGCAGATGCGTTCGGAGTATTACCCCCGGTATCTATCTTGACCCCGGAACAAACGAAATACTACTTCCTGTCCGGATTCACGGCAAAACTAGCCGGAACGGAAAGAGGAATTACCGAACCGACTCCTACTTTCTCTGCTTGCTTCGGAGCCGCATTCTTATCTTTGCACCCGACCAAATATGCAGAAGAGTTAGTAAAGAAAATGGAAAAATCCGGAGCAAAAGCTTACTTGGTAAATACCGGATGGAACGGTACCGGCAAACGTATCTCCATTAAAGATACCCGTGGTATTATCGACGCTATTTTGGATGGCTCTATCGATAAAGCCCCGACCAAAACCATCCCGTTCTTCAATTTCGAGGTTCCGACTGCATTACCGGGAGTTGATCCGAATATCCTTGATCCGCGCGACACGTACAGCAATGCCAGCGAATGGGAAACTAAAGCGAAAGACTTGTCTGAACGTTTCATCAAGAATTTCAAAAAGTTCGAAGGAAACGAGGCCGGGAAGGCATTGGTTGCCGCTGGGCCGAAATTATAATTTCAGGATTAGAACAACAAAAAAGCACTTCGCAAGGAGTGCTTTTTTTATTGCCTTTCCCCGTTTTCCTCCATACTGAAAAGATTTATATCAAAGTTTTAAGTGAGAAGAGTTGTCTCCAAAAGACAAGAACCCCGAAAGCTTTGTAACGACTTCCGGGGTTCCTGTTTATTTAAGAATACTTTCTTATCCCATGTATCCCTTCATGATTCCTCGTTTACTGTTGCGTACGAACATAATGATCTCATCGCGTTCTTTTGAAGCCGGCATCTCTGCCTCGATTCTTTCAACAGCATCAGAGTTATTCAAGCCGGATTGGAAAAGAATCCGAAATATATCTTGAATCTCGTTGATTTTTTCATTTACAAACCCGCGGCGACGCAAGCCGATAGAGTTTACTCCGGCATAGGACAAGGGTAGTCTTCCCGCTTTCACGTAGGGAGGAACATCTTTACCAATCAAAGAACCTCCTTGAATCATCACATGGCGTCCGATGTGTACGAATTGATGTACGGCAGACATTCCACCGATAATTGCAAAATCATCCACCACAACCTCTCCGGCCAACTGGCAGGCATTGGTAATAATACAATTATCCCCGATTTCACAATCATGTGCGATATGCACATAAGCCATGATCAAACAATTATTCCCGACTTTAGTTATTCCCTTAGCGGCCGTACCTCTGTTTATAGTAGCGCACTCCCGAATCGTGGTATTATCGCCAATCTCGACAATCGATTTTTCTCCTCTGAATTTGAGGTCTTGAGGAATGGCAGAAATCACTGCACCCGGGAAGATTTTACAATTTTTTCCGATGCGCGCACCTTCCAAAATTGTGACATTCGAACCAATTCTTGTTCCCTCCTCAATGACAACATTCTTATCAATCGTCACAAATGGCTCGATGACCACGTTATCCGCGATCTGAGCTTCAGGATGAACATAAGCTAACGGTTGTTTCATTCGTTTTTCTTTATTTAATTACAATATAATAATTCCATTTTAAGTACAAGCTTAGCACTATTTTTTCGTTTTTGCAACCTGGGCCATGAATTCACCCACTTCACAAACTAACGTTTTTCCGACAAAAGCGTACCCTCTCATCGTCACGATTCCACGACGGATAGGAGCAATTTTCACTAGCTTAAAGACCAGCGTATCGCCCGGAACAACTTTATGACGGAATTTGATCCCATCTATTTTCACGAAATACGTGGAGTAATTTTCCGGGTCTTCCACTTGATTCAACACCAAGATCCCTCCGCATTGCGCCATAGCCTCCACTATGAGTACGCCCGGCATCACCGGCTCTTCCGGGAAGTGCCCCACGAAGAAAGGTTCGTTCATGGTTACGTTCTTACAACCAATCACGATGTCATCCGTTACCTCATAAATCTTATCTACCAGCAAGAACGGCGGACGATGGGGTAACAATGCTCTCACTTTGTTCACGTCCATCAACGGTTCTGCACTCGTGTCGATATCGGGGCGAACATCCTCTCTTTCCGCTTGTGCAATCGCTTTGCACATTTTTTTCGCTAAGGTTGTATTTGCTTTATGTCCGGGTCTTTCCGCGATAACACGTCCTTTAATGAAACGCCCGCACAAAGCCAAATCACCGATGATATCCAACAATTTATGACGAGCCGGCTCATTATCAAAATACAAGGTCAAATTATTCAAGATACCTTGTTTTATCTCTATCGAATCATAGTTAAACAATTTTGCCAATCGATCTGCTTCTTTCTGTAAGATCTCGCGATCAACGATTACAATTGCATTTTCCAAGTCCCCCCCTTTGATCAAGTTGTGCTGCAAAAGCATCTCCACTTCACGCAAGAAAACAAACGTCCGACAAGGAGCGATTTCTTTCGCAAAATCCGTCGTTTTATCGGAATAGGTTGCATACTGCATCTGCAGATAAGGAGAATCGTAAGCAACCACCAAGTTCACGTTGTACTCCGAATCCGGCAACAACGTGATCTTCGTCAACCCATCCTCGCTACAAAATTCCATTTGTTCTTTTACGGTGAAGTATCGTCTCTCCGCATTTTGCTCTTCGAGCCCAACTTTCTCGATCTCTTCCACGTAATATTTCGCACTACCGTCTAAAATCGGGAACTCCTCCCAGCTTAGTTCTATCAGACAGTTGTCAATCCCACATCCATAAAGAGCAGCCATCGCATGTTCCATTGTAAACACGCACACACCGTCTTTTTCAAGACAGCTGGCACGATCCATTAATTTAACATATTCCGCCAAAGCCGGAATTTCCGGAGTCCCCTCCAAATCCATCCGACGGATTCGATAGCCAAAGTTCTCTTCAGCCGGCTTAAAGGTTGCAGTCACGTGTTTTCCCGTGTGCAAGCCTTTACCATTCAAAGAAAATTCACTCTTTAAAGTTCTTTGCTTCACTGACATTTTATTTTGATTTTAAATTATTCACCTCTTTCTCTAAATCCTTTATTTGCCCGTAGAGTTCCGGTAATTTACGGAATACGACATAACACTTTTGGTATTTCGGGAAATCAAATGCAGGAGATCCGCGCAACACGGACTTCTCAGGCACGTTGGAAGTAATACCACTCTGCGCACCGATTTGGGTTCCAGCCCCTATCGTTAAATGACCGACAATGCCTACTTGTCCGCCAAACACACAATTCTCCCCGACTTTCGTCGTCCCGGCAATACCGGTCTGAGCTGCAATAACCGTGTTGCCGCCAACCACGACATTATGTGCAATCTGGACTAAATTATCTAGTTTTACTCCCTTTTTAATAATCGTCGACCCCATGGTTGCCCGATCGACACAAGTGTTCGCCCCGATCTCCACGTCATCTTCCAAGAGCACGTTACCAATTTGCGGAATTTTTTTATAATGATCCCCTTCCGGAACAAAACCGAATCCATCGGCTCCCAGTACCACTCCGGCATGGAGGATACAGGATTTCCCGACCACACATCCCGTGTAAATTTTTACCCCGGCATAAATAATCGTGTTATCCCCAATAACGACACCATCACCGATATAAGCCTGGGGATATATTTTCACGTTATTCCCGATTTTCGCACCTCTCCCTATATATACAAATGCCCCGATGTAAGGCTTTTCCCCGATCGTGGCACTATCACTGATATAAGAAGGTTGTTCGATTCCTACTGGTTTCGGCTTCATTTCATCATACATTTGCAATAATGTTGCAATGGCGTCATAAGCCGATTCTACCCGGATCAAAGTACAAGAATATTCATGCGCGGGTTCAAATGTTTTATTGACTAACACGATCGACGCCTGCGTCGTGTAAATATAATGTTCGTATTTAGGATTAGCTAAAAAAGCCAATGTCCCCGGCTTCCCTTCCTCTATCTTAGATACGTTATTTACAGAAATCTCGGGGTCGCCATCGACAACCCCACCTAATAGAGCTGCTATGTCCTTTGCTTTAAACTCCATAATTCAAAAAATTTCGGCAAACTTACAAATTTTATTTGGAACTATATAGAAAATATGACAAATATGTTTCAATACTAATATTTAAAATCATACATATCAACACTTAAAGACTTACCGTCAAGAGTGTTTGCCTTGACATGCGACATCTTCTCCGGAAACGTTCGCCCCGAAAAAATATCCGGATCTCACCTATTTTCTACTGGAACTCTTTGGATTAAAAATAATTAATTGTATCTTTGCACTCGGTTATTAACAAACGAGGGGGCGATTCGTCCCCTCTTCTGTTATCTTAGATTAAAGAGTAGAATGAAAAATACAGAGGAAATAAAAGACATTATTGAAACAATACTGCAAGGGACAGATTTGTTTCTGGTGGACTTGAAAGTATCTTCGGAAAACTCGATCGAAGTCTACATCGACTCTCTGAAGGGCATTAACGTGGATTCCTGCGTGACCCTCAGCAAACAATTGGATGCCAAATTGGATCGAGATGTTGAAGATTTCGAGTTAACCGTTTCGAGCGCCGGGATCGGTTATCCCTTCAAAGTTCCCCAACAATACGAGAAAAACCTAGGGAACCAAGTAGAGGTAAAACTGCAAAACGGGGAAAAATTACAAGGAATATTAAAATCCCATTCCAACACGGGGATCGTGATCGAATGTGAAGAAAAAGTCGCCGTGGAAGGGAAAAAGAAAAAAAGCATTGTCAAAGTGGAGAAAGAGATTCATTTTACAGACATAAAGGAGGTTAAAGATATTGTTGTTTTCTAAATACATAAAATAAAAATGGAAGCCATTAATTTGATAGATTCATTTGCAGAATTTAAAGAACTTAAAAATATTGATAGGGCAACCTTGATGAGAGTGTTGGAAGATATATTCAGAAACATGCTTATCAAGCGTTACGGAACGGACGAGAATTTTGACATCATCATAAATATCGACAAAGGAGACTTGGAAATCTGGAGAAACCGTATCGTGGTAGAAGACGATGCTTTCGAAGATCCGAATGCCCAAATCTCGTTGACAGAAGCCAAGAAAATCGATGCAGACTATGAAGTGGGAGAAGAGGTGACAGACGAAGTGAAATTCAAAGATTTCGGACGTCGTTCCGTTCTGGCATTGAGACAGAACCTTTCTGCCCGGATTCTTGAACTGGAAAAAGATCACATTTTCACCAAATATAAAGAGAAAGTGGGCCAGATCGTGACCGGCGAAGTTTATCAGGTGTGGAAAAAAGAAATTCTGGTATTGGATGACGAGGGAAATGAGTTGATTCTCCCGAAACAAGAACAAATTCCCAGCGATTTTTTCAAGAAAGGAGATACCATCCGGGCTGTCGTAATTCGCGTGGAAATGAAGAACGCTTCCCCGTACATCATTCTTTCCCGTACATCACCCGTATTCCTCGAAAGACTCTTCGAGAATGAAGTCCCGGAAATATTCGACGGTTTGATCACGATTAAAAACGTGGTACGTGTTCCGGGAGAACGGGCTAAGGTAGCCGTTGAATCCTATGACGATCGTATTGATCCGGTGGGAGCTTGTGTCGGCATGAAAGGTTCGCGTATTCACGGAATTGTTCGGGAATTAAGAAACGAAAACATCGACGTGATCAACTACACGAACAACATCCAGCTATACATCACCCGTGCGTTAAACCCGGCTAAGATCAACAAGATCGAAATGGACGAGGAAAACAAGAGAGCAAACGTTTACCTGAATCCGGAGGAAGTTTCTCTGGCCATCGGTAAAGGCGGTTTGAATATCAAACTGGCCAGCCAGCTCACGGGGTA
>OLIS01002928.1_pt1 | contig 10430 bp, 9 predicted proteins | sample 1601351 | NCBI WGS metagenome assembly OLIS01 (sample SAMEA2452122, study PRJEB22498) | human gut metagenome | biome: human feces; feature: human gut; material: feces | place: Australia | collected 2012
GTCTATCAGAAGACAATAGAGTCTACTTTCGGTGTGAACCGATCAACAGTGACCAGCATTGTAAAGCTCATGGAGAAGAAAGGTTACATAGAACGTGAGAATGTACCCGGTGATGCCAGACTAAAGAAACTTATCCTGACCCCGCTCGGTGAAGAAATGCATTTTAAGACGAAACAGACTCTGGATTCCCTGGAATTACAGATCAGAAAAGATCTGACAAAAGAAGAGATAGAGACTTTTTTTAATGTTTCGGATAAGATTCGTAAGAATCTTGGTGAAAAAGAGGAGTGTATACACAAAAGAATCAAAGATTAAATGTGAAAGGAAGAAAATATTATGCTGAAAGTATTAGGCGCACAGATCAAGGAATTTAAAAAAGATTCCCTTATGACGCCCGTTTTCATGATTCTCGAAGTTATCATGGAAATGATCATCCCACTTTTGATGGCATCTATTATTGATGATGGTGTCAATGCCGGGAATATGAACCATATATATAAGGTTGGCGCATATATGGTAGTGGCTGCTGTCATTGGCTTATGGGCTGGTATGATGGGAGCAAAATATGGTGCGAAAGCATCAACAGGTTTTGCCAGAAATTTAAGGAAGGCAATGTTTGAGAATATCCAGACATTCTCTTTCTCGAACATTGATAAATATTCTACATCCAGTCTGATTACCAGATTGACAACAGATGTAACGAATCTGCAGAATGCATATCAGATGCTGCTGCGTATGGCAATGAGAGCGCCGGCATCCATGATTATTGCGATGATTATGGCTTTTTCCATCAATGCGAAGCTGGCAAGTACCTACTTAATCGCAGTTATATTCCTGGCTGCATGTATCGCAATGATTATTCCCAGGGCTACGAAGTATTTCAGACAGGTATTTGAGAAGTATGATGATCTGAATGCCAGTGTGCAGGAGAATGTATCTGCAATCCGTGTAGTAAAGGCATACGTAAGAGAAGATTATGAGAAAGAGAAATTCTCCAAGGCGAACCAGAACATTTATAATATGTTCCTGCGTGCTGAGAAGCTTGTTGTCATCAACATGCCTCTGATGCAGTTCACGGTCTATGCATGTATTCTGATTATTTCCTGGCTTGGTGCCAAGATGATTGTTGCAGGTGGTCTTACCACTGGTGAAATGATGAGTCTTTTGACTTACTGTATGAACATCCTGATGAGCCTGATGATGGTATCCATGATTTTCGTTATGCTGACCATGAGTTATGCCAGTGCAAAGCGTATTGCTGAAGTATTGCAGGAAAAGACAGACCTTACCAATCCTGAGAAACCTGTTGAAGAAGTATCAAATGGAAGCATCGTGTTCAAAAATGTAGATTTTGCATATAAAAATGGCAGTAAGCCGGTACTCAAAAATATCAATCTTGATATCAAATCAGGTGAAACCATTGGTATTATCGGTGGTACTGGCAGTGCCAAGTCCAGTCTTGTCAATCTGATCAGCCGTCTGTATGATGTAACATCAGGAGAACTGCTGGTAGGAGGATGTAACGTAAAGGAATATGATATGGAAGCCCTTAGAAATCAGGTTTCCGTAGTATTACAGAAGAATGTGCTTTTCAGTGGCTCTATTCTTGACAACCTGCGTTGGGGTGATAAGAACGCAACGGAAGAAGAATGTATCAGAGCCTGTTAATTGGCATGTGCCGATGAATTTATCCAGAAGATGCCTGATAAATATAATACACATATTGAGCAGGGCGGCTCTAACGTATCAGGCGGACAGAAGCAGAGACTGTGTATTGCCAGAGCTTTGTTAAAGAAACCCAAGATACTGATTCTGGATGACAGTACAAGTGCTGTTGACACGGCAACCGATGCGAAGATCAGAAAGGCTTTTGCCGAAGAGATCCCAGACACAACGAAGCTTATCATTGCACAGAGAATCAGCAGTGTACAGCATGCAGACAGAATCGTTGTTATGGATAATGGTGAGATTTCTGATTTTGGTACACATGATGAACTGCTGGCAAGAAGTGAGATTTACAGAGATGTATATGAATCACAGACAGGTGGCAGTGGAGATTTTGATGAGGATGGAGGTGACAGATAATGGCAGAAAATGCAAGACCAATGAATGGACCAGGTGGAAGAAGAGGACCAAGGGGACCCAAGCCTAAGGTAGAGAATCCCGGCAAGCTTTTCAAACGTCTGATAGGATATATTTTCAAGAGTTATACACCACATGTCATTATTGTTGTCATTTGTATTTTTATAGGTGTATTTGCAAGTATTCAGGGAACTTTGTTCATGCAGACACTGATTGACTCCTATATCATGCCTTTGATCGGACAGGAGAATCCTGATTTCTCAGGCTTGTGGAGTGCAATTGTACGAGTAGGCTGCTTCTATGCGATAGGTGCTTTGGCTGGTTATGCATATAACCGGATCATGGTCAATGTCAGTCAGGGTACATTAAGAAATATCAGAAATGATATGTTTGGCAAGATGGAATCCCTGCCTATTAAGTATTTTGATACACACGCACATGGCGATATCATGTCATGCTATACAAACGATATTGATACATTAAGACAGATGATCAGCCAGAGTATGCCACAGCTCTTAAACAGTGCCATTACAATTGTCAGCGTATTTTTCAGTATGTTGTTCCTGAGCTGGCCTTTGACAATCGTTACATTGATCATGGTATCATTAATGTTATATGTAACAAAGATGGCAGCCGGGGCATCCGGTAAATACTTCATCAAACAGCAACGGGCACTGGGGGCTGTCAATGGCTACATTGAAGAAATGATGGAAGGCCAGAAGGTTGTTAAGGTATTCTGTCATGAAGATGAGAACATTGAGAAGTTCAATGAGATCAATGATGAACTGTTTGATTGTGCATATAATGCCAATAAATATGCCAACTTCCTTGGTCCTATCAATGCACAGCTTGGTAATCTCAGTTATGTAGTATGTGCCATCGTTGGAGGTATTCTTGCCCTGAACCACATTGCCGGTCTGACTCTGGGTGGGCTGGCAAGCTTCCTGACCTTTAACAAGAGCTTCAATATGCCTATTAACCAGATCAGTCAACAGTTCAACAGTATTGTTATGGCGCTGGCAGGTGCAGAACGTATCTTCAAGATGATTGATGAAAAGCCGGAAGCGGATGAAGGCTATGTAACGCTGGTCAATGCAGAAGAAACAAACGGCGAGCTCAGAGAGACAGAGAAGAGAACAGGCATCTGGGCATGGAAGCATTATCATAAAGATACAGGAGAGACCAGCTATCGTAAGCTGGAAGGTAAGGTAGAATTCGATGATGTAGATTTCGGTTATTCTGATGAGAAAATCGTACTCCACAATATTGAAATGTTCGCTGAACCAGGACAGAAGATTGCTTTCGTTGGTTCTACAGGAGCAGGTAAGACTACAATTACCAACCTGATCAACCGATTCTATGATATTCAGGATGGTAAGATCAGATACGATGGAATCAATGTAAATAAGATCAAGAAAGCAGATCTAAGACGTTCTCTTGGTATCGTATTACAGGATACACATTTGTTCACGGCTACAGTTCGTGAGAATATCAGATATGGTAAGCTGGATGCAACGGATGAAGAAGTTGTTGCAGCAGCAAAACTGGCAAATGCCCATGAATTCATAGAGAGACTTCCTCAGGGATATGATACATTGCTGACAGGTGATGGTGCAAACCTTAGTCAGGGTCAGAGACAGCTTCTTGCTATTGCAAGAGCAGCCATTGCAGATCCTCCGGCATTGATTCTGGATGAAGCAACCAGCTCTATTGATACCAGAACAGAGAAGATTGTTCAGGATGGTATGGATAAGCTGATGCATGGCAGAACGACTTTTGTTATTGCACATAGATTGTCCACAGTTAAGAACAGCGACTGTATTATGGTTCTGGAGCAGGGCAGAATTATTGAGCGTGGAACACACGATCAATTGATTGAGAAGCAGGGCAGATATTACCAGCTCTATACGGGTAATGCGATTACTGCAGCAGAATAAATCAGGTATAAAAGGCGGCAAATCTTTGCTGCCTTTTATTGTGTAAATAATTATACAAATATCATAAATTTGCAGACAATTGCTTGCTATTACTGGCTTTTGTTGATAAAATATAAAGTAGAAGGGTGGAATGACTAAATGGCTTTTTCCAAGGGCAAGAGAATTGAAGATGAGACTAGCCAGAGAATTATAGATCTGGCAGTTCATATAGGTTGTGTAGAGGGACCGGATGCATTAACAGTAACTCGAATCTGTAGAGAATTGAATTGCGACAGAAGAGTAATTTATAATAGATTTCGTGACATTGATGAGATTAATCTGATCGTTGCAGGACGATGCAATGATGAACTTCTAAGAAATGCCCAGAATGCAATGAAAGAGGAAGCTGGTTATTATGAAAATCTGATTGCTCTTGTGCAGGCAGAATTTACATACATATATGAAAGAAATGCGTTTTTCCAGTATTATACAGCGCTGTATCAGGTGCAAGAGACTGGAATACACAATGAAATATTGCAGAATCTGGAAGCATATATTGAAAAAGGCAAAGAATCCGGACAGGTAAATGAACATGTAACTCCAGGACAGGCTGCAGAATGTATCTGGCTTATGCTGACAGGAATCAGTGGAATGCTTGCCTCTCATGTAAACTATAAATATCAGGAAGGCTATAAGACATTAATGTATGGCTTGGAAGCGATTTGTCATGAAATGCAGATGTAAATATGCACAATAAATTTTGTAGTATATGTAAAAAAATGGCAGTATGTATTTTTATTATACAGGAATTATGTTAATATAAGCTTATCGGATAAATATGTCCGATAAGTTTTTTTGTAGGGGAAAACAGATAAGAGTATATGAGGAAATGGATAACACATGATGGGATAACGATAATTCGTCTGGATGGCTTTCGATGTAATTGTTTCGTTATACAACATCAGAATAAGAACTGGCTGATAGATACATCTACCTTAATGGACAGAAAACGTATTGTAAGTCAGCTGGAGGAAAATGGAATACATGAGTTTGCAGGAATTATTCTGACACATTCCCACATTAATCATGTAGAAGCGGCATCCTGGTATATGACACAATATCAATGCTCAGTCTACATACATGACAGTGAGCTGCATTTTATACAGACAGGGGATTGTCTGATTCCAAAGGCGGCACACAAATCCATGGAACCGATAGAGAGGATTGTAAGTTATATTCCTTTCCTGAATAAATATCCTCCATGTAGAGAAGCCCAGGTATTGCCCTTGGGCAGTGAACTTTTTGAAGACGACAGAATCAAAGTGATAGAGACACCGGGACATTCGGAGGGCAGCATCAGTATTGTGGTAGATGATGAAATTGCCATTGTGGGGGACGTCATGCGAAAGAAAGCAATTTTCTCTGTTTTTTTGGCATGGGCAAATCAACCGGGACTGGTGGCAGTATCGTGGAAGAAACTGTTACAGGAGAATTGTAATCTGTTTTTACCGTCTCACGGTAGAGAAATCACCCGTGAATTACTGGAAAAAGAATTAGATAAAATAAATTCATAAAACATATTGCAAATTTCCTGTTTTTCCGCTATGATGACTTTAGTACACAACTGGCGGAAACAGATTGTCTGTGTAGGAGTACCTACAGGGAGTGTATCATATTGATGAAGAGCCGACCGCCTGGGCAACATATATTTGTATGTCCAGGCGGTCTTTTTATGTCTTGGAACAGGATATACAACAAGTCTGGGTGGCGCTGCACCGTGGACTTGTGAAAAGGCAGGCAGCGCAGAAATGAGGTAAAAATGGAAAAACTTTCACTGGCACAGGAACTTCAGAGCAACGCTTATCCCGGAAGAGGAATCGTGATCGGTAAGACACCCGATGGAACGAAGGCAGCAATCGCATATTTCATCATGGGCAGAAGCGAGAACAGCAGAAACCGTGTATTTGTAACAGAAGGAGAAGGCATCAGGACACAGGCATTTGATCCATCCAAGTTAAGTGATCCCAGCCTGATTATCTATGCACCTGTTCGTGTTCTTGGAAACAAGACAATTGTAACCAATGGTGATCAGACAGACACGATCTATGAATTAATGGATAAACAGCAGACATTTGAACAGTCTCTGCGTACCAGAGAGTTTGAACCAGACGCACCTAACTATACACCAAGAATCTCAGGAATCCTTCATATTGAGGATGGTTCCTACAATTATGCAATGTCTATCTTAAAGAGCAACAATGGCAATCCGGCTGCATGCAACCGTTATACTTTTGCATACAGCAATCCAGTAGCCGGCGAAGGTCATTTCATCCATACTTATAAATGTGATGGCAATCCTCTGCCAAGTTTTGAAGGCGAACCTAAGTTAGTTGATATTCCAAATGATATGAATGAGTTCGCTGATACTGTATGGAACAGCCTGAATGCAGAGAACAAGGTATCTTTGTTCATCCGTTACATCGACATTGCAACAGGCAAATACGAAACCAGAATCATCAACAAGAATAACTAAGGAGTGCACACATGAAAGAATTAGAATTAAAATACGGTTGTAACCCAAATCAGAAGCCTTCCCGCATCTATATGAAAGAGGGAGAACTTCCTATCGAAGTATTAAATGGCAAGCCTGGCTACATCAATTTCCTGGATGCTTTTAACGGCTGGCAGCTTGTAAAAGAACTGAAAAAGGCAACAGGACTTCCTGCAGCTACTTCTTTTAAACATGTATCTCCTGCCGGAGCAGCAGTAGGTCTGCCTTTGACAGAGGTAGAGCGTAAGATCTACTGGGTAGATGATATGGGAGATTTATCACCCTTGGCAAGTGCTTACGCAAGAGCAAGAGGCGCTGACAGAATGTCTTCTTTTGGTGATTTCATTTCTTTATCAGATGTATGTGATGCCGATACAGCAAGACTCATTAAGAGGGAAGTGTCTGACGGTATCATTGCACCGGGATACGAACCGGAAGCTCTGGAAATCCTCAAGGCAAAGAAAAAGGGAAACTATGCTGTTATCAAGATTGATCCTGAGTATGTGCCTAATCCAATCGAGACAAAGGATGTATACGGAGTTACTTTTGAGCAGGGCAGAAATGAATTGGTAATTAACGATGAACTTTTTGCAAATGTTGTAACAGAGAATAAGGAAATTCCAGAATCAGCAAAGATTGATCTTGCAATTGCAATGATTACTTTGAAATATACACAGTCCAATTCTGTGTGCTATGTAAAGGGTGGTCAGGCAATCGGTATCGGCGCTGGCCAGCAGTCACGTATCCACTGTACAAGACTTGCAGGTAACAAGGCTGATAACTGGTTCTTACGCCAGAATCCAAAGGTGTTGAACCTTCCTTTCAAGGAAAAGATTGGCCGTGCAGACAGAGACAATACAATTGACGTATACATGAGTGATGACTATATGGATGTACTGGCAGACGGAGTATGGGAGAATTTCTTCACAGAGAAGCCGGAAGTATTGACCAGAGAAGAAAAGAGAGCATGGTTAGATAAACTGACAGACGTGTCACTTGGTTCTGATGCTTTCTTCCCATTTGGTGACAACGTAGAGAGAGCACACAGAAGCGGTGTGAAATACATTGCACAGCCAGGTGGCTCTATCCGTGATGATAATGTCATTGAGACATGTAATAAATACAACATGGCAATGTGCTTTACAGGCATCAGATTATTCCATCATTAATAAGAATTTCAGAAAAGGACGGGCTTCCGTCCTTTTTTATTTGTACATGATTGCCGATATATATTATAAAGTTTAGGCGTTTGCGAAACACAATTCGTGCCATTTTCTATCGTAGTTTCGCAATCACCTGTTATAAAGTCATATGAGGGGGGAACATATATGCAGATTCAGGGCTATACATTATTTATGGGCAATCGTACAAAAGATAAAAAGACAAGTGTATGGAATAATAATACACAGCAGACACAGTCAGATAAAACAGAACATAAGAAAACAATCTTTGTAGGAAATGGACAGACAAATCAGACTGATACTCTGGCGCAGAAGAAAAAAGAAGCGCAGGATAAGGCAATGAAAGTTATCCGTGATGCTTTTGCAAAAGAGATAGAAATTGATAATGGAATCGAGGAATCCAGGGGAAAGATAAGTGACAGCCAGGCTAAGATTGCAGAAGCACAGGAACAGATCAAGGCATTAGAAGAGCAGAAGGAAGAGATACGTAAGAGTGGCTGTTCAGAGGATGAATACAAAGAAGTGTGTGCAGATTATGCGAAGCAGGAGGCAGAATTTTACAGTCAGATCAAGGATGCCAAGTCTACCATGAGGGACGAGAATGCGTCTATCAGACAAGTTAAAATAGATCGGATACAAAATCAGGATATGCAGAATGCCATGCAGGAAGCGGATGATATTATAGATGCTGCAAGCAAAGATATGATCCAAACTGCTATGAAGGAAATGCAGGAGCGCATGGAAGAGAAGCGCAAAGAAGAAGCCGAAAAAGCAAAAGAAAAGGCAGAAGAGGAAGAAAAGGAAAAGAAACTCAAGGAACGTGTGGAAGAGAGAAATGCAGCAAGCCAGCCGGTTACTGAAACCAGGGCTGTGACAGAAAGTATCCTTACACATGACCAGTTAAAAGACAGTACAACCAGCGAAATCAAAAATATTCTGGATGATTATACCCTGACGGAAGAAGATATTAAGGGAATGTCAATTGACAGCAAGCTGTAAGCATGGAATAATATAACTTACTAATGATAAGTAAAGGTTATATTAAAACATGACATTAAATAAGAAAGCATCTATTCAGACACAACGACTTACACTACATGTGATATTGGAAAAAGACACAGAACAACTGGTTCAATTACTGACCAATCATGAGATTACGAAAACTTTTATGGTGCCTGATTTAAAAACACCAGAACAGGTAACGGCATTGGCAGAAACACTGATTTCTTTTAGTCAAATAGAGGATGTTGAACATTTAGCATATGGCATTTATACTGATGACTGGTTGATTGGATTCATAAATGACTGTGACATGGAGAATGATACGATTGAGATCGGCTATGTCATTCATCCGGATTATCAGGGAAAAGGCTATGCTACCGAGGCAGTTCATGCGATGATAGAAGAACTGTTAAAAATGGGATTTCGTAAAGTGAAAGCAGGCTATTTTGAAGAGAATGTGGCAAGCCGCAGAGTAATGGAAAAGTGTGGCATGAAACAATTGAGTTACACTGATGAAATTGAGTATCGAGGTATCGTTCATAAGTGCTTTTATTATGAAGCAGGATACTGAAAGGCATGTAAGAAATGGAACAAATGACATTGTTTGACAATGAGATAAGAAATATCAGTGTCCCGTTAGCCAGCAGGGTACGTCCAAAGAATCTGGATCAGTTTGTTGGGCAACAGCATTTGATTGGGCAGGGAAAGATACTTCGCAGGATGATCGAGACAGATCAGGTAACATCTATGATATTCTGGGGACCACCAGGAGTCGGCAAGACCACATTGGCTGGTATAATAGCAGAAAAGACAAAAGCGAATTTCATTAATTTCAGCGCTGTGACCAGTGGAATCAAGGAAATTAAAGAAGTAATGCAGCAGGCTGAGAACAGCAGAAGAATAGGAATGAAGACAATTCTGTTCGTAGACGAGATTCATCGCTTCAATAAGGCACAGCAGGATGCTTTCCTGCCTTATGTGGAGAGAGGAAGTATTACTTTGATTGGTGCTACAACAGAGAATCCGTCATTTGAGGTAAATTCTGCTTTATTGTCCAGATGCAGGGTGTTTGTATTAAAGGCACTTGAAGAGGATGATCTGGTGCAGCTTCTTAAAAATGTGTTACTTAGCCCGCAAGGATTTCGGGATTCAAATGTAGTGATGAGTGATCGTCAGCTTCATGCTGTTGCGGCTTTTGCCAATGGAGATGCGAGAACCGCCTTGAACGTATTGGAAATGGCAGTGACAAATGGTGAAATCAGTGCAGAGAGCATCACTGTGACAGACGAAGGGTTAGAGCAATGCATCAGCAGGAAATCACTGTTGTATGATAAGATGGGAGATCAGCATTATAACCTGATTTCAGCACTTCATAAATCCATGCGTAATAGTGACCCGGATGCAGCCATATATTGGATGTGCCGTATGTTAGAGGGTGGAGAAAATCCACTTTATATTGCAAGGAGGCTGATTCGTTTTGCCAGCGAAGATATTGGAATGGCAGACAGTCAGGCTCTTCAGGTAGCTGTAGCTGCGTATCAGGCATGCCATTTTCTGGGGATGCCTGAATGCGATGTGCACCTGACACATGCGGTCACATATCTTGCTATGGCTCCGAAGTCCAACGCACTCTATACAGCATGTGAGGAATGCAAACGAGATGTGAAGGAGTACAGAGATGAGCCGGTGCCGTTACAG
>OLIS01002933.1_pt1 | contig 10417 bp, 9 predicted proteins | sample 1601351 | NCBI WGS metagenome assembly OLIS01 (sample SAMEA2452122, study PRJEB22498) | human gut metagenome | biome: human feces; feature: human gut; material: feces | place: Australia | collected 2012
AACCCTTGACCAGTACGCCTGCATTGCTGGCTCCGCCGATTCCTGCGAAAAAGCTAAGTGGGATGCTGATAACCAGCGCGCACGGACAGCTGATTACAAGAAATGTCAGTGCTCTGTAGATCCAGTCATTCCACTGCGGTGCAGCTCCCATTACAAACATTCTCACAAGTGGTGGAAGCACTGCAAGTGCAAGTGCGCCATAGCATACCGCCGGTGTATAATATTTTGCAAATTTAGAAATAAAGTTCTCTGATCTTGATTTTCTAGATGTGGATTCTTCTACCAGTTCCAGTACCTTGGATACCGTTGATTCTCCGAACTCTTTTGTTGTACGGATCTTCAACACACCTGTCAGATTGATACAGCCACTGATGATTTCATCCCCTGCTTTTGCTTCTCTCGGAACACTTTCACCGGTCAATGCACTTGTATTCAGTGTAGAGGTTCCCTCTACAACCACACCGTCGATTGGAACTTTTTCTCCCGGCTGAACAATGATCACTGTTCCGATCTCAACTTCATCCGGATCCACCTGTTCAAGACTTCCATCCTGCTCTATGTTTGCATAATCCGGACGGATATCCATCAATTCACTGATATTTCTGCGGCTCTTTCCAACTGCATAGCTCTGGAAAAGTTCACCGATCTGATAAAACAGCATAACAGCAACCGCTTCATTAAAGTCTCCGGACTTCTCATAAAATGCAATCGCAATCGCGCCGACCGTGGCGACTGCCATCAGGAAATTCTCATCAAATACCTGACGGTTTAAGATTCCCTTCCATGCTTTCTTCAAAATATCGTAGCCAACGATCAGATATGGAATCAAAAATAATACAAATCTGATAATTCCTGTTACCGGAAGGAAATTCAATAGAATCAGGAGCACCGCCGCAGCGATGATCCTGGTCAGCATCTTCTTCTGCTTCTTCGTCATTCTTCTCACCCTCTTACAGGTAGATCTCGCAATCGTCCTCTACCTTCTTACAATTCTTCAGAACGTCTTTCATAACGCTCTTTGCATCCTGTCCTTCTTCAAACTCAACGATCATCTTCTGTGTCATAAAGTTCACTGTTGCATTCTGAACACCTGCTGTGTTCTTTGCTGCATCTTCCATCTTATTTGCACAGTTTGCACAATCCACTTCAATCTTATAAGTCTTCTTCATCTTTCTCTTCTCCTTTGATCTTGTTTTTTGACTTTCATCAAACATGCTTCCTATTCATTTTCATTAAACGATTAAGCATTTGTTTAATCTTTATATTTACATTATAGCCAACCAAATGAAAAAGTCAATACATTTTGGTATTTTTATGTTACAATACCTTTATGATTATAGAGTTGCCGAAGGCGCTATTGAATTTCAAAACTGAATTGAAGGAGAATTGTTTATGGCTGACCATACTTTACCGCATAATCATGGTGAACATCTGAATACAGAACTTCTTATAGATAATATTGCAAAGACGGAGGATTTCCAGATTGTTGCTGACCTGTTCAAGGTCCTCGGAGATAACAGCAGAGTACGCATTTTCTGGCTTCTCTGCCACTGCGAAGAATGCGTGATCAACATTTCTTCCATGATGGACATGAGTAGTCCGGCAGTTTCTCACCACCTCCGCCAGCTGAAATCTTACGGACTGATTACCAGCCGCAGAGAAGGGAAAGAAGTTTACTACAAAGCAGCAGACACAAACCAGGCTCAGCTGCTGCATCATATGATCGAGCAGGTGATCAAAATCACATGTCCCGAATCTTAACTGTTATTACTGCAATATCACGCAATTAAACAAGTATATCAAAACGGAAAGACATGAATTTCTCAGAGGTATTCACATCTTTCCGTTTTCTCATTGGATTTATTCACATTTATAAAAAAGTTTTACACTTCACCGTTTTTGAACTTGATGATCATCTCGTTTGTCAAACTGTCTCTGCTCGGCTCCACCGGAATCTCATCCCTTCGGAACCATTCTGCCAAGGCCAGTTCCTCGCGGTCGAGTGTGATTTCTTCCTCTCCATCCAGGTCGCAATAGAACCCCATCAGGATCGTATCACTGAAAGACCACGGCTGGCTCTTATAATAACGTATGTTCTTGACTTTCAGCCCGACTTCTTCCATTACTTCACGCTGAACAGTCTCCTCGATTGTTTCTCCAATCTCGGTAAATCCTGCAAGAAGTGCATATTTTTTATATGCTCTTCCGGCGTATTTTGACATGAGAATCTTGTCACCATCAGTTACTCCTATGATAACTGCCGGGCAGATTTTTGGAAATTCCATATTGCCACAATGATCGCAACGCATCATACGTTCTTTTTCATCATGTCTCATCTTATGTCCACAGCGTCCACAGAACTTGCGATTACGATACCAGTTGTTCAACTGATAACCGGTAATTCCGGCAAATGCAAGATACTGCGGTTCTGCATAACGGAAAGATTCTTTATTCTCCATTGTAAACTCTGACAACCGTTCACGACTAATATTCTGTACCAGATAAAAGCGTTCCTCGTCAATCGTAAACAGATAAACTGCTTCTTCATAAATTTCTTCATTAAGCCGTTCCAAATCACGAAATCTTGGAAAATCAATTCCATCTTTCCTTTTCTTCAGCAGTGTACTTTGTCCTTCGTAATACAATGCATAGCTCTGCGCATCTGGAGGGCATGGTCTGTACTGGTTATCAAACTGATGTGGCTGTATATCCTGAATCATAATTCTTTTCCTTTCTTAAACATAGAACCAAGAACCCAGAGAACTCCGCCTGCTCCGATTGCAAAGTCTCCCAAATTATAAGTTACTTGTTCCAGCTTTTTCTTTTCTGTCTTAATCCCGATGTAATCAACCACCTTCTCTTTATGATAACGGTCTGCCAGATTACTCCACGCACCCGCTGCCGCAAGTGTGATTCCTGCTTTTTTCAAAACATGATTGTTTCCAAGAAGTGTCAGCATCTGTGTCACTGTCACAATACCTGTTCCTGCTTCTGTAAGCTTTTTCACCTTTTCCGGTTTATTTGCAAAAACTCCCAGGCAGATTCCCGGATTATGGACACGCCGGAGTTCCAACTTCTCTGCCAGCTTCCTCTTCTCTCCCATCTTCAAGTTCTTTTCTACATAATCTTTTATCCATTGATCCAAAAGGAATACCGCTGTTCCGGCCAACGGGTAGAATTTATTTTTCTTCACACTATCATCTCCCAGTTATTTTAAGTCACCTTTCCTATAACCTGTGTATTTCCACTGTTTCTTTACAGCATTTCCAGAAAATCATTTTCTGAAATGATCGGAACTCCGAGATCTCTTGCCTTTTTATTTTTTGAAGATGTGGAATTTACGTCATTGTTGATCAAATAATTTGTCTTTGATGTGACACTTCCCGTCACCTTACCGCCACGTTTTTCAATCTCAGCCTTTACCTCTGCACGATTTGCAAAATGTTCAACACTTCCGGTAATAACAAAGTTCACTCCGGCGAATTTCTGGCTGTCTTCTGTTACTTCCTCTTCTTCTAATTCCACTTCGCTAAGAAGTCGCTTAAAGATTTCCTGATGCTCTTCCTCTTTAAAATAATCTACATAGCTTTTCGCCATGACTGCTCCGACACCCTGGATCTCAACCAGTTCTGCCTCTTCTGCCTGAAGCACGCGTTGCGAATCATTTCCAAGTGCCCGGCAGATTACCTTAGCATTCGCACTTCCGATTCCCGGAATTCCGAGACCATAAACCAGTCTTGCAAGTGTTGTCTTTCTTGCCTTTTCAATACTGCTCTGCAGTTTCAGGAAAGATTTTTCGCCAAAGCCATCCATTGTCATGATCTCATCTCTGTAGTTATCAAGATGGAAGAGATCTGTAAAGTCTTTCACATAGCCGTGGAAAATGAATTTCTCCAGTGTTGCCTCTGAAAGACCCTCAATATTCATCGCATCTCTGCTCGCAAAAAGTGCAAAGGACTTCACATGCTTTGCCTGACACTTCGGATTGGTACAATACAGCGTCTTTGTCTCATTTTCCATAGAGATTTTCGTCTCACCTCCACAGACCGGACAAACTTTTGGAATATCTTTCACTCCACTTCTTGTCAGATTCTCCGCAATCTGCGGAATAATCATGTTCGCCTTGTATACCTGGATCTCATCTCCAACACCAAGTTCAAGTTCTTCCATGATGCTGATATTATGGACGCTTGCACGGCTGACTGTCGTTCCTTCAAGCTCTACCGGCTCAAAAACCGCCACCGGATTGATCAGACCTGTTCGTGACGGACTCCACTCAATCTCAAGCAGCTTTGTGTTGCGGATCTCATCTGCCCATTTGAAGGCAAAGGAATCTCTTGGGAACTTCGCTGTTGTTCCAAGGGACTGTCCGTAAGCAATATCATCATACACAAGCACAAGACCGTCCGACGGAACTTCGTTGTGCTCAATCTCACGGGCAAACCATGCCACTTCCTCTTCAATCGTATCTCTTGTCACTTCATGGTTCTCCACAACATCAAATCCCTGGTTTTCAAGCCACTGCATCTGATATTTTCTGGAATTCTGGAAATCCACGCCTTCTGCACGAACGAGTGTAAATGCGTAGAATCTTACATTTCTCTTTGCAGTGATTTCATTATTCAGCTGACGAACAGAACCGCTGCAAAGATTTCGTGGATTCTTATATTTCGCATCTACATCCTCAATCTCTTCATTGATCTTCTCGAAATCTTTATAGGAAATAACTGCCTCTCCTCGCAGTACAAGTTCTCCCTGATATGGAATCTTAAGCGGTACATTTTTAAATACTTTCGCATTGTTTGTAATGACCTCACCGATCACTCCGTTTCCTCTGGTGACTGCCTTCGCAAGTTCTCCGTTCTGATAGGTCAGAACAACAGTAAGTCCATCCAGTTTCCAGGAGATTAATGCTTTTTGTCCGCCTAGGAATTCCTTCAGCCTTTCTACATCTTTCGTTTTGTCCAGAGAAAGCATCGGACGCTCATGACGCTCTTTCGGAAGCTCACTGAGTACTTCATATCCAACATTTACAGTCGGACTGTTTGCCATTCTCGTGCCAAGCTTCTCTTCCAACTCCTGCAGTTCATCATAGAGCTTGTCATACTCGTAGTTGCTCATGATCTCTGTATTTTCCTGCTCATAAGAACGTCTCGCTCTGTTCAGAAGTTCCACCAGTTCTCGCATGTGATTCATTTCTTTCTGCTCATCCATCATCACTTCTTCCCTTTCCCATGTCTCGTTCTATTATCTTGTGTTGCTGCCCACTGTTCCTGATATTTTCCACCGGGCAATGCAGAAGAATCTTTCAGCTGATCATATAATTCGTTCAATTCCTGATCTGTCAGTTTTCTGTACTGTCCATCCTTCAATCCATCCAGTGTGATATTCATCACGCGGACGCGTAAAAGATCCTTCACTTCATATCCAAGAGCCTCACACATTCTGCGGATCTGACGGTTCAACCCCTGTGTCAGGATTATGGAAAATGTATATTTACCGATTTTTTTCACTGTACACGGACGTGTTACGGTATCAAGAATCGGAACTCCTGCTGCCATCTTCTTTAAGAATTCTTCCGTAATCTCTTTATCAACAGTTACTTTATATTCTTTCTCATGTTTATTGGCTGCACGCATCATTTTATTGATGATATCACCGTTGTTCGTCATCAGAAGGAGTCCGTGAGAATCCTTATCAAGTCGTCCGATATAAGTCACACGCACCGGATAATTCAGGAAACGGACAATGCTGTCCCTCTCTCTGCGTTCTTCTGTACAAACGATTCCACGCGGTTTATTTACTGCCAGCACGATCATCTCGTCCTGTTTTGAGACAACTTTATTTCCAACTTTCACAACCTGTCCCGGCACGATACGCATACCGGTCTGCGCACGCTGTCCATCAACTGTCACGCGTCCAGTCTCAATGAGGCGGTCTGCCTCCCTTCTGGAACACACGCCCGCCTCGCTCAAATATTTATTCAGCCTTACCGGCTCACTCTTCTGTAAAAATTCTTCTTTGATTCGATTACTCAACTGCAAACACTCCACTTATATTATTGTCTTTGAAAAATGTATTTCCACTGTATAAAAACAGAACCTCTGAGATTCTGTAGGAATCCATAAGATCATTGATCGTTCCGCTGTAATATCTCGGATCCACAACTACGATTTCTCTGTAGTACGGCGTCAGAAACGGAATAAATGAATTTGCGAAGGAATCTTTCACAAGGAGAAGACGCTTTGTACTTGTAGAAACTGTACGGATATCAAGAAGGGATGAATTTCCTCCTAGAAATACCGTATACTGATCTTTCTCCTTTAATTTAGAAGAATCATATAAGGATGTGGAACGCTTTCCTTCATCCACATAATCTACGATCAAATCTGTATCTTCTTCTGTCGGCACATAAATATCAATCTGTTCCTTCTCTCCAAGGTTCACTCCGCTTTTTGACGCCAACATTCCGTTAAAGCTGTCTGAAACTGCATAGGAAACATATTTCCCAGAAAGATCTCCTTCAATCCCAAGGGATGGTGCCGCCGCCTGAAATGCATAAAATGCACCAAGTGTCGTCCAGTGATGATCTGTTTTGTAATAAATCTTCTCTGTCTTATGTTTATTCAATTCCGTTGAAACGTCAATCCACTCAACACTATCTCCAAGATCCTTACGAACCATACTGAACATCTGTGTCTGATCCTCCGGCTTCGCAAGTGCCGGAAGGGAATGATTCAATACATTTGCTGCATCCGGAACAAGCATCATACGAACCGGAATCTTGGACTGACTCTCTGAAAATGATTTGATTGCCTTAATATTTGCGGCAAGATGATTCTCATCTGCAACTTCAATCTGTTCTAAAAGCTGCCCATTCGTTCCGATATAGACACCATTTTCCAGACGACTTCCACCAATCCGGTCCACCGTAACTTTCAGCTTTCTCCACATGTCTCTTCCAACAAACTGATCATCCATATAAGCTTCAAATTTTTCATCATAATCTCCGCTTATCAGACTGCTCAGGCGAAACTTTGGCTTCGTTACAAGCATACGGTTCTCCTGCACTGATTTTTCTCTGTCAGGCACAATAACATTTATAATAAGGAATAGAAACAAGGTCAGAATAAATATAATACCAACCAATTTCTCCTGTACTTTTCTCTGTCTATCTTTCTTCATCTTTTCACCTTAATTGTTGTCGTTCACTGTTTTCTATAACTCTCTAGAATCTAAAGTACAAAAACGGATTGTACGTATCTGCGATCAGATAAGCAACTGATATTACCAGCATTCCAAAGAAAACAACCAGTGTGATTACAGTCCGTACTGTATGATTCTCAGACACATTCAGGATTGCACGGAGCATTCTTGATCCAAGTGTTGTTGATCCAATTACTGCCAACAAGTAGAACAACCAGTGTGTCAGGATCACAAAGAATACTTCTTTACTGGCAAATCCTGCTCCGCCGCCAACCATTGCAAAGAGGTAACGAAGTGCTGCTCCAAGGCTTGGACTAAAGAAAAACACCCAGCCAACCAGCACCAGTACTAATGCATAAATATGCTGCAATACACTTGGCCACCGATCCACGATTGCCCCCCAGACATATTTCTCCAGTACGAGAACTACTCCATAATAGATTCCCCATACAATAAAATTCCATGCAGCTCCGTGCCACATTCCGGTCAGCATCCAGACAATCAAAAGGTTTACAATATTTCTTGAAATCGTCACATGATTTCCACCAAGCGGAATATATACGTATTCACGGAACCAGGAGCTCAAAGAAATATGCCATCTGCGCCAGAATTCTGTAATACTTTTTGACACATACGGATAGTTAAAGTTCTCCAGAAAATGAAAACCAAACATTCTGCCAAGACCAATTGCCATATCCGAATACCCGGAAAAATCGTAATAAATCTGAAGTGTATAAGCGATCCCTCCCAGCCATGCGCTTGCTGCGGAAAGGTTCGAATTTCCGGATAAATAAAACATATTATCAGCGATTGTTCCCATATAGTTTGACAATAATACCTTTTTTCCAAGTCCGTATACGAACCTTGTCATACCGAGGGAAAAATCCTCCATATTCTCCTGCCTGTGGTCAATCTCATACGCAATCTGTTCATAACGCACGATAGGTCCTGCCACCAATTGTGGGAACATAGACACATAGAGCGCAAACTTGTAACAATTCTTCTGCACCTTTGTGTTCCCATAATAGAGATCAAAAATATAACTGAGGATCTGGAACGTAAAAAAAGATATTCCCAAAGGAAGTGAAATTTCAATATCTGCAATATTTCTGTGCAACAATAATTCCACATTCGATAACACAAACGTCAGATATTTAAAAACAAACATCAGGGATAAATTCCATACAACCGACAAAACCAGCCATGTTTTCTTCCGACCACTTCCTGCCATTGCAAGTCCGATCAGCCAATTTACAACAATGGAAGCCACCATCAAAAGAACAAAGACCGGTTCTCCCCACGCATAAAAAAACAAACTTGCCACGAGCAAAATAATATTGCGATATGTTCTGTTCTTCACAATTGGATTGAAATATAAAATTAATACAATCGGTAAAAACAAAAATAAAAATACAGATGATGAAAAAAGCATGAACTACTCCTGTCTCTACTTACTAAAATACGCAAGGTAAATACATCCTACAATAAACATTACGATTCCAAATAGTCTTAAATAGATCATTCCATGATCGAAATGTAATGCTCCGTCAACCGTTTCTCTCCATTTCAGACTCTCTTTTCCCTTTTGTGGTCTGTTTATGACTAAAAATGCGATCAGGCATACTGCAAATATCATAAACAATGATGACACATACTGTTCCAAATGATGTTTTGCAATAAATTCACCCAGATTTGCGCATCCCTCTCCAGACTTCATTGGCAGCTTTTTCAAAATCAAATCTGCAAATGTTTCCCTTGTCATATAAACCTGAAAAGAAATACAGTAATAAACACTGACACAGGAACTGATAAAAAATTCAAGGATCATATTCAGTTTCATCTTATCACTTCTCATAACCAGAAAAATGGCGATATATGGTGCAAGCAGAACAATCCAGTATGGATGCGCATATACAAAAATAAAAAAGGCTGCAAAAACTGCAAGTGTAACCCATATCGTATGATAAAAATATTCGTCTTTTGTTTCAACTTTTGCCGCATATGCATAAATACTCAGTGTCACGAAAATTGCCAGGAATGCCGGGATCTCTGTATTTCCGCCTACAAATACCGTTGAAAACATACGCGATACCATGACATCATTTAAAATAGAAGTTGACTGCACATAATCCTCACGCCCTGCATACGGCAGCAGACAAAGTGCAATGCAAATGACACCTGCAATCATATCCACGATCACATATAAAATCCGTTTTTCTTTCAACAGTACGAGTGGGATAAACACAAATAAAGCAAAAATCTTCATTGCCGCCGCAAACGAAAAAATGAGAAGAAACTTCCATGTGATCTGATCCGCATTTAAATATTCCCGGATTCCCCACAACATCAAAAATACCGTGATCATGTCAATCTGCGCAATTGCCACTGTCGGCAATACTACAAAAAGTGAGGACGCAAACATAAACTGTGCAAACCGATATTTTTCTTTTCCAAAGCCAAAATCTTTTAAGATTTTTTCCATCATCCAGAGTGTCAGCAAAAGGAAAAATACCATCTGCAACTTACTCCAGAGCAGACATGGAACTGCATATTCTCCCACATGAAAAAAGCGTGTTAAAATCCATACTGGCAGATTCCACACTGCGATCACCGCATAAACCATCCAGTAATACACTGCTCCAAACCCAAAACACGGATTTGCCAATGTGTTTGCATAAAAATTCGGCATATCCAGATCAAAAATTGTATCCAAAAATGTCAGACTGTGATGATATATAATTTTCAGGTCGCCATAAAACATGGTCACAAAAACAAACACAGACATTACCAGCAATAATGCCCAATCTGTTTTTCCAATTGACCTGTCATTTAACTTCATTACTTTTTTTGAAATTTCTTTCATTTTCTTCCCTTACTCTCTTCTCAAAATTTGCACGGGAATATCTTTATGACTTATAATAAATCGTCATGTCACATCCCTTGCAAAGACGTAACCCTGCTCTTCCTTTTTCCTTTAAGAGTTTTCGAATCCCCCTGTATGCCTGTCCATTCCATACATCCATAATGGATTCTACAGCAAGATCTCCTAATGTCATCTGTCCAAGTGCATCACTACAGCACAGGCTCACTTTTCCATCCGGGCGGATCACCAGCTGCTTGAATGGCAAAATACAGCTTGCATTTAACGTTTTTTCAATTTTTGCATTCGGAGATGCTCCTCCTCTGGTAGATAACACTTCGTTTATCTTTC
>OLIS01002936.1_pt1 | contig 10412 bp, 5 predicted proteins | sample 1601351 | NCBI WGS metagenome assembly OLIS01 (sample SAMEA2452122, study PRJEB22498) | human gut metagenome | biome: human feces; feature: human gut; material: feces | place: Australia | collected 2012
AGTGTGGCGGCCGTGTTCGTGGCAGCTGTCGCGGGGGGATTGTTGTATTGGCAGATAACGGATTCAGCCCGACCGGTGGAGGAACAAGTTCTTGTTGCGCAGATCCGACCGGGGGAAACTCAAGCGGTGTTGATCACGGGAAAGGGACAACAATTGTTGCTACAGGGATTGAAAGATACGTGTTTGGATATCACGGGAAATGAAACCTTGAAAATAAGCAAGGACGGTAGTTTGGAATACTCCTTGTCAGCCCTCTCGCGGATGCCGGAATGGCACACGTTGCAGGTCCCGAGAGGAGGGGAGTACAAGATCGTGTTGGATGATGGAACGGAAATTTGGTTGAACAGTGCTTCTGAATTGAAGTATCCCGCTCACTTTGTCGGTAATGAAAGGCGGGTCTGTTTGGTTGGAGAGGCCTATTTCCAGGTGGCTCGGAATGAAGCGGCCCCGTTTATCGTGGAAACACGGGATATGGATGTAAAGGTGTTGGGAACGTCCTTTAACGTGTCGGCCTATGAAGATGAGGAGAACAGTCACGCGACTCTTGTGGAAGGCCGGGTTGAAGTCGATGATAAGATTAACGGGGAGAAGGTGACATTGACACCCGGTGAACAGGCGTTGCTACAGGGAAAAGAGATGGTTGTTCGGGAGGTGAACACCAAGTTGTATTCGATGTGGAGGCTGGATCGGTTTACGTTTGCCAGCGAGGACATGGAGGGGGTAATCCGGAAATTATCCCGTTGGTATAACGTCAATTTCTTCTTCTCGAACTCTTCGATGAAACAAAAACGTTTCACGGGGTCTCTACCGAAATACTCGGATATATCCCAGGTATTGAAGATGATAGAGATGACAACGGATATTAAATTTCAAGTGAAAGGAAACACGATAATAATACAATAAAAAACAGGAAGTGTTCGTACCACTTCCCGTTTCATTGAAAAATTGATTCTGAAATAAACAATTTAACTTCACAAAGTTATGAAAAAAAATCAAACTTGTGGGCATGGTATGTCCATGGCTTGCGGAAAATTTTGCTAGTTATGAAAATTTGTTCTTGTTTACTGTTATGTATGATGCTGTCGGTTTCGGCGATGAGTTATTCTCAAAACAAGAAATTGACGATGGAGAAAAAGTCGGAGAATTTACTTTCGGTCTTGAAAGAACTGGGACAGGTAAGTGATTACGAGTTTTTTTACAATGATAACGAAGTGAATCGTTACCGGGTGAGTTTTTCGGTGAAAGATGCCAGCGTGGTGGATGTTTTGGAGGAGATACTGAAGGGGATACCGTTATCTTATCGGATGGTGGATAATGTCATTGTGATTACTCCCCGGGAGCTAAAGGAGGAAGCTCCGAAGAAAATCGTGATTACCGGAATCGTGAAAGAAAAAGGAGGGGATATTTTGCCCGGGGTAACCGTGTTGTTGAAAGGAACGGCGATTGGGACGGCGACAGATGCGTCGGGACAGTTCCGGCTGGAGTTGCCCCGTCAGGATTCGCTCGTGTTGCTTTTTTCCTTTATCGGTATGAAATCTCGGGAGGTGAATGTCGGGAAGCAAACGGAATTGATAGTCTTCATGGAGCCGGACGTAGAGGAGATGGAAGAGGTGGTTTGCACGGGTTACCAGACTTTAAAGAAGGTGAATACCACGGGGTCTTTTTCCTCGATTTCTCCGTAGGCGATAGAGTTGAGGGGAAGTGCCGGCTTGAATCGGTTGTTGGAAGGACAGGTACCCGGTTTGACGATTTACAACAATGATGTACGTATTCGGGGTGGTAGCACGATTTCGGAGAAGGTTGGAACGAAGCCTCTCTATATTGTGGATGGGTTTGAAGTAGACGAATTACCGGAAAATATGGATCAAGTGGAGCGTATCACCGTGCTGAAAGATGCGGCAGCAGCTGCTATTTGGGGTACACGTGCGGCAAATGGCGTTATCGTAATCGAGATGAAGAAAGGGGTAATCGGACGGGGTAAGTTGTTGTATTCCGGGAACGTGAATGTAATGATGAAGCCGGATTTTGACGATCTGAATCGGGCTGATTCGAAAACGGTTGTTGATTATGATTTGGAGGTGTTTGACAAAGGTTTGTTGCATGGCAGTACGTATAATGGGCGTGCTTACGGGTATTCTCCTTCATACGGGTTGATCTTTGACTACGAGAATAATAAAATCAGTCGTACGGAGTTGGAGGAGAAATTGGCGGCTTTGGGGACGATTTCCAACGAGAAGCAGATTGAAGATAAATTATTGCGATCGGCAATAAGGCATAACCACACCTTGTCTTTGTCCGGAGGAAACGAGGTGTTTGCCTATTTCTTGTCGGGAAGTTACACGGGTGAAAATTCCGTGTACAAGGATGGAAGTGAAAATTCAACGTTCAATATCTTATCCAAGAATAGTTATTCGGTTACATCAAGAGTGAAGGTCCGGGCAGATATTAACGCGGTATACGGGAAGGAAAATTTGGGGTATAATATTGAAAGCGAGATCCGCTCGATTCAACCTTACCAGCTATTGGTGGACGAAGAGGGGAATCGGGTGAAGGATTATGCCAAATTCAATGTTGTCAAGAATCAGGACTTGATGGAACAAGGGTATAAAGATTACGGTTTCAATATATTGGACGAAGTCGATCTGGCAAATAACAAAACAAGTAAGTTTAGTTTGCGGACGAAATTGGGACTTGACGTGACTATTTTGGAAGGATTGCAAATGAATATGGATTACCAATACGAACGGATACATAGCAAGAATAAAAATCTTCGGGATGAGGAGTCTTATTATGTGCGGGACCTGTTGAATTACATGACAAACGTGGAAAATGGTGAGCTTGTGAATCATTTGCCGATGGGGAATATTTTGGATATGACAACCACGGATTTGACGGCTCATGCCCTAAAGGTAGGAGGTGTGTTGAATCGGACTTTCGGGAAAAAGGGGGAGCATTACGTGAATGTTGTCGGAGGTTTTGAATTGCGTAAACGTACAAGTGAGTCGAGTAATTATCGTAGATTGGGGTATAATGATGAATTGTTGACCTACCAATTGTTTGACGAGCAGACCTTGGCAAAAAATGGCATTTATGGTTGGAACGGTTGGCACAGGTATTATGCCGATTCGTATAATAGTTTTTCATATCGGGACAACCGGGAAGTATCTTATTACGGCTCTGCGGTTTATACTTACGATGTGCGTTACACGCTGAGTGGAACGTTCCGGGTGGATGAGTCCAATTTGTTTGGGGCTGCCAAAAAATACCGTCGGAACCCGTTGTGGTCGGTCGGGATGAGTTGGAACGTGCATAACGAGAACTTTTTCCATTCTAACGTGATCAATCGTTTGACAACCCGGGTAACTTATGGGTTAACGGGTAATTTTGACCGGAGCGGTTCATCCACGCCTTTATTGACGGTGCGTAGAAATTTCAATAGCGCGATTGGTGCTTATTACGCGAGGGTATCTAACGCGCCAAACCCGAAGTTAAGATGGGAACGAACGAAAACATTGAATCTTGGCGTGGAGGCCGAGTTGTTCCATTGTCTGGCTCTGTCGCTGGAATATTACGATAAGCGTAGCTACGATTTGTTGGGGAATATACAATTGGATCCGACTCTTGGCTTTGACGGGGGATATATCAATGGCGCCAATATGTGGAATAAGGGGATTGAGGCGCAACTGAACGCGAAGGTTTTGGAGAGGCAGGATTTTCAATGGTTCGTGAATTTTGTGTTCGGGTATAATAAAAATAAGATTACCAATAACGCTATTTTAGATAGTAATCCGGCTTATAACCTCACGCATGGATTGACTGAATTTGTGGCAGGTCACCCGAGAGAGGCGTTGTGGAGTTATCGTTGGGCGGGGTTGGACGAGAACGGAAATCCGTTGACATATGATGCAGATGGAAATAAGACCGATGTTGCGGTGGCGGAATCGGTGGAGTGTAATGGTACTTACCGCCCGAAATATAGCGGAAGTTTTTCAACGGACTTCAAATACAAAAGTTTAACGTTGATGTTCTCTTTTATCTATAATTTCGGTCACGTATTCCGGGTGGCTTACCCGACGATGGATGCCGGTTCGGCTGCGAAAGGTTCTACTGCGAATCTGAGCGCGTTTGTCGGAAAGCGTTGGATGAAGCCGGGAGACGAGGCGATAACGGATATTCCCTCTATCCGTACCAAGGATTATAGGAGTAATGACAGGGCCAGCTTGGCTGTTTATTCTTCCAATAGCGTGCGGAAAGGGGATTTTATCCGGTTGCGGGAGATAACTTTGAATTATGAATTGCCCAAGCAGTTGGTTAAGAAATCTCCGTTTGCCCGGGTAAGTTTGACGGCCCAAGCAAACACGGTGTGGATGTGGACGAAAAATAAAGAGGGTTTTGATCCGGAGGTGGTAGAGCCTGTTCGCGGAACTTTGGGATTAAGTGAAGCTCCCTCTTTCACATTTGGTTTGAAAGTTGAGTTTTAATCATGAAATAAGGATGTTATGAAAAAGATATATATTATCGTTTTAACGACTGTTTTGTTGTGCGGGTGTAACTCTTTTTTAGATGTGACGCCGAAAGGGAAATTGATACCGAATAAAGTACAGGATTTCGATGAATTGATGGGCGATCCTTTAAACGTATCGGCTGCCTACCCTTTGATGGAGATGTGTAGTGATAATATTTGTATGAAAGAAGACTATCTTACCTATTATATCTTGTCGGACAATGGAAAGGCTTATACATGGCAGGAAGAATTTTACCGGGCAGAGGAAGACGATATGACTTGGAACGGAGCCTATTCGATTATATATACGTGTAATCTGGTTTTGAGCGAGGTGCCCGGAATAAATGACGGGACGGACGCTTACAAGGCACAGGTTATGGCCGAGGCAAAAGTGAACCGGGCATTTTATTACTGGTTCCTGCATTCCTGTTATGCGCCTGCTTATGACCCGGAAACGGCAAGTACGGATTTAAGCGTGCCGTTAGTATTGGAGCCGGATTTGAACGCTAAAGTGAGTCGGACGACTTCAGACAAGGTAGTCGCGCAAATATTGAAAGATTTGAAGGATGTGGCCATGGATTTACCGGAAAAGAGTGCTTCGGAATATCATATTCCTCGCGTGGCGGTGTATGGTTTGGCCGCCCGGGTGAATCTTTTTTTCGGGAATTATGACGCGGCACTTGAAAATGCCGAAGAGGCGTTAAAGTTGAATAGTGAGTTGTTGGATTACAATACGTTTCGTTTTAACGACGAGAGTAATCCATACGGGGGTGTAGATAATCGTCCTGATCCGGAGTATTCACCGGAAATGATCATGTACCGTTCTTCTGCTTATAGTAGTATTCTTACGACCTCCATGATGTCTCCTGAATTATTGGAAGTTTTTGATACGGAAGCCGATTTGCGTTATAAGTTTAATTTTACCACGCTTGGTTGGGATGGAGAACCGAGCGGGGATCCTTACCCGGCGATTTTGCCAGATTTGGATTATAATATTGGTGTCCCCGAGATGATGTTGATTAAAGCAGAATGTTTGGCGCGCAAGAACGATCCGGAAGCGTTGAACATATTGAATACGTTGCGCAAAAAGCGGATTGCCGCGGATAAGTATGCCGATTTGCCACAAGTGAGCGCGGACAAGTTGTTGAAAGTGGTGTTGGAGGAACGGCAGCGCGAATTGGCATTTAACGGGGTACGTTTCTTTGATATGAAGCGGCTCGCGAAAGAGGGAATTTATACCCGGACTCTTACTCGTCAATTCGAGGGAACGGTTTACACGCTGGAGCCTAATTCTAATCGGTATATGCTCCCGATTGCAGCGAAAGTTCGGTTATTGAATACGAATATCGTGCAGAATCCGAGATAGTTATTTCTATGATTAAAGCCCGAGTAACCGGAGTATTTTTTACTCGGGCTGTTACACTATAATTTTTAATTGTATGAAAAAAGGGATTTTATTGTTCGTTTGTATTGTTATGTTGTTACCCATCCTGTTGCATGGTGAGGTGAAACAAGTGAAAGTGTGGGGTAAGATTACCGGGTTGGCCGGACGGGAGGTCGTGTTATTGGATTCGGATTGTAAAACTGAGATCGTACGGGTGAAAGGGAATAAAGACCGTTTCGAATTGACGGCAAAAGTGGAAATAGGAGACGCTAGACCTTATTTTCTGTATCTGCCTGCTTTGGGGGATTTGGATCTTTCGATGCATGTCCCCGTGATGTATTTTTTTATCGATACGGAGAATATTCAAATTGAGGCAAAGATAGAGGATGGAAATTTAGCTAGGAAATGGATAAAGGGATCTCCGGTTATGTCTGAATATTTGGCATTTATTGCCGCAAATCCATATCATGAAGAGTTGAATAGGGCCGTGGATGCTTATAATATAGCATTCAATGAATACAATAATGTGAATCCGACGGAAGAGAATCTTCAGATTTTAAGACAAGCAAGACAACGAGAGGATTCTTTGGCTACGAAGCAAGCGGAAGCATTTTGGGCTATGATTCCGGAGAACCGGGATAGTAAAGCCTTGGCAGTGATTATTTGTAATCATTATGGCGGAGCTTCCGTGGATGTGTTAGAGAAGATTGTTGATCAATTTGGCGAGGGTGTTCAAGCGTGTTATCCCATTCAAAAAGTAAAAAAACGGATTGCTCAAGTGAAAGCTTCTGCTGTGGGAAGCGTGGCACCGGAATTTGAGTTGAAAGATTTGGAGGGTAATCCGGTGAAGTTATCTTCTTTTAGGGGAAAATACGTGTTGATTGATTTTTGGGCTTCTTGGTGTGGACCGTGTCGAAAAGAGATACCCAATATAAAGCAGGTGTATAACTCTTTTGCTGACAAGGGGCTGGTTGTGATTGGTGTTTCGGTAGACCAACATGAGGGAGAATGGCGGCAAGCGGTGGAAGAAGAGCAGGTGAAATATTTGCAGTTGTCTGACATCGAAGGAATCACGTGGAAATTGTATAATTTTAATGGGATACCTTTTATCACGCTGATTTCTCCGGATGGTGTTATTTTGGAAAGAAATTTGAGAGGGATGGAGTTAAGAAAAAAGGTGGAGGAGTATATCTTGGGTGCTCCGTATGCTTCCGTTAAGAAGGGAATGGACGAGATAAACGAACAATATAACAAACTGGTAGAGGTGTATCGTGGAGTGGGGGATGTTATGAAAAAAGCCGAGATGTGGGAAAAGGTGAAGCTTGAAAGACAGAAGAGAGCGGATTTCTTGTTAAAAGGATTAAAGCAATTGGAAGGAAGTGAGTTGGGGTTGAGTTTACTGAAGGACAATTTGTTCTGGTTGGAAGGAGATTATAATGTTTTCCAATCGGCTGTTCAGGCATTGGGAAATCGGGTGCCGGAATCGGAGTTGAAAACAGAAGTTTGGAATAAGTTTGAGAAGTTGAAAGCAGAACAATTGACAGGGGAAGCCCCGGATTTTGTGTTACTGGATAAGCGGGGAAAAGAGGTCCGGTTGTCTTCGTTCCGCGGGAAAAAAGAGGTGTTGTTGGATTTTTGGGCATCGTTTTGCGCTCCTTGCCGGAGTCAGAATAAAGAGCTGAATAAGCATTACAAGGAATTGAAAAAGAGAGGTATTCAGGTTATATCTGTCTCTTTGGATCGAGATAAAAAGAAATGGTTGGAAGCGGTGAAGCAAGATAAGATTTCATGGTTACAATTGGCTGACTTGGAGAGAACCGGAGAATGCGAGGTCGAAGTAGCCTATAAAGTGAAAGTACTTCCGACTGTATATTGGATTGGTAAAGACGGGATGGTCAAAAAGAAAAATCCGACCGTGGAGGAGCTTCTTGAGTCGGAAGTTTCCGATTAACTTTTTCCGATGTTTTTGAAGTAATGGGGGTTGTGGGGGGAAGGAACTCTACCCCCTCCAAGGGAGTGTCTAACAAGTCAGTCTTTTAATGACTACCTCCCCTAACTCCTCCTTGCACAGGAGGGGAAACCGCTTGGTAATCAACCCTTCCCCTGTGTAAGGGGGAGTTGGAGGGGGTAGCTTGTTAATAGGAATAAGATTTGTTAGACCATCCCGGTTGATTACCAAGCGGTTTTTATGAGTTCGATATCATCATCAGAAATCGCTTCTACTGAAAACTATAGGAGATCCTACTGAAAACCTAGGGAAATAATCCCGCTTATTCGTAGCTCAACCGTCGCGCATCCGTCGCTCAACCGTTACGGGACGGCTGAGCAACGTGTAAACTTCAAGTGATCTCCGGGTGAGTGGGATTATTTGGGTTTGTTTACTACTTTATTTGGGTAAGATTCGAGTAGTATCATGGGAGTGGATTTCTTTGCTTTATCGATTGAGTTCACGTTAATTTAATGTATTTCACGGCAATGAAACTGGGTATCGTGCAGAGCATGATCCAAAGAAAGAAGTACTGATAACCGATTAATTCTTGTATGTAACCGGAGATCATACCGGGAAGCATCATGCCGAGGGCCATGAACCCGGTGCAGATGGCGTAGTGGGCGGTTTGTTGCGGGCCTTTACTGAAGAGCATCATGAAGTAGGTGAGGGCCGTGAAGCCGAACCCGTAGCCGAATTGTTCGATGGCGACAGCGGAGGAGATGAGCCAGATGTTGGAGGGGTGGGCAAATGCCAGATAGACGTACACGAGATTGGGCAGGTTCATGGCGGCCGTCATCCACCAAATCCAATGCTTCAGCCCCTTGCGGGCCATGAATATTCCCCCCAGGATTCCCCCTATCGTGAGGGCTATCAGTCCGACAACCCCATAGATGGTGCCGACTTGCATGGTGCTTAATCCTAAACCGCCGACTTCGGGATTGTCGAGCAAGAAGGGAGAGGTAATTTTTACAAGTTGTGATTCTGCAAAACGAAAAAGCAGGATAAAGGCTAATGCAGCGATAATTCCCTTCTTTTGGAAGAAGGTGATGAAGGTTTGGAAAAAGGCATTTAGCGGGTTACCGTTTCTCACGGGAGTATCGTTTTCCGGCTTGGGGAGAATGAATTGATGGTAGAGGAAGAGAAGTACGAATATGGCTGTCAACAGGTAGAAGGTGACCGACCATGCCCGGGGAACGGCAATCTCTTCCGGGAGCGTGGAAGAATAGGTTTTTTCAAGCCAACCGGCAAGCATGACGATGAGGCCTTGTCCCGTGAGCATGGCGAGGCGGTAAGCCGTGTTGCGGATGCCGACGAAGAATGCCTGTTTTTTGGTGTCTAGTCCCAGCATGTAGAATCCGTCGGCGGCGATGTCGTGGGTGGCGGAACTGAAAGCTAACAACCACATGAATGCCAGTGAATAGCGGAAGGCGTGGGGACCGGGAAGAGTAAATGCTATTCCGGCCAGCCCGCCACCGATTACTAACTGCATGGAGATTACCCACCAGCGTTTGGTTTTCACGATGTCTACCAGCGGGCTCCATAGGGGTTTTATCACCCAGGGTAAATAAAGCCAGCTCGTGTAGAGGGCTATGTCCGTGTTGTTTATTCCCAAGCGTTTGAACATGATGACGGCAAGTGTCATGACAATGACGTAAGGCAGACCTTGCGCGAAATATAGGGTGGGGATCCAGGACCAAGCGGATGTTGTGATTTTAGATTTCATGATTTATGATTTCATTTTCAATTTTTTGTAGTTGTGTGCCGGGAAAATAGTGGGATAGTATTTCTTGATAACCGTAGCCTTGGGCACTCATGACGGCAGCCCCGATTTGACAGAGGCCGACCCCGTGACCCCATCCTGCTCCTCTCAAGGTGAAACGGGTAATGGCCCCGGAGGTGTTTTTCTCTGTTTCCACGATAAAAGCCGAGCTGTACAGATGGCTTGTGGAGAATGCCTTGCGGATGACAAGTTCTTTCCCGATGGTCATGCTTCGTTTTGAACCTTGGATACGGAGACGGATGATACGTCCGGATGCACCTCTTTCCACGGGGTCTATCGATAGGATGTCCCCGAAGTCTATCTCGATGCGGGACTTTATTAATGCAGATAGTTCCGAGGGGGTGTAGGACACTTGCCAACGGAAGAAATCCTGGGTTTCTTGATCATAATCGTTGAGAACATTTGACAGCACGGCTTTGTCTCGGGTATTGCAGAATACATCGTCCGGGGTGGAGAGAATCCATTCCCGGGCGTTTTCTTCTTGGGATAGGTCGGGGACGGAGGACCGGGTGGCGCTATCAACCACTTTGGTCAAATAGGGATGTGCCACGGGCTCCCACGTGTTTTCAAAATATTCGGTTACTCCCCCGCAGCATTTCGAAAATCGAGCATCACAAATTTCGCCATGATACATGAGAACTTCTCCCCGGGTGGCATCGATGGCTTGCCTGACAAATGGCGTGTAGGCTTTGCTGATTCCTTGGTAGCGTTGACAATGGTCGTCCGCGCACACGTCGAAATGCTCGTGGTCCTC
>OLIS01002937.1_pt1 | contig 10410 bp, 4 predicted proteins | sample 1601351 | NCBI WGS metagenome assembly OLIS01 (sample SAMEA2452122, study PRJEB22498) | human gut metagenome | biome: human feces; feature: human gut; material: feces | place: Australia | collected 2012
GACAAGTAACCACCCACTCTGCTGCCGAAGCATACGAAAAAGTTTTAGCCTATGTAGGAGCATCCCTCTACCGCGACGAAATAGATGCGCGATACATGGAAGAGGCCAAGACGGGTACGGCAACCTACAAGGGAAGCATCACCAAGTCGCCTGGTATTATAGATAAGGTGTCAGACGTAAATGGTTATACAGAAGGCAACTTCGGCACAGGCTCTCGTCCTGCCGGATTCGACACCGACAAGGATGGTATTCCTGATGAATGGGAAAAGGCGAATGGCCTGAATCCAAACGACGCTTCTGATGCCCTCACCTACTCGCTCGACAAGAAGGGTTATTATACCAACATAGAGGTATATGCCAACTCGTTGGTTGAAAACATCATGAAATCAGAAAACCAGGATGCCCTTTCTGGAGTTGCTGAGTATTATCCAACTTCTACCTCTACAGGCATCAGCCAGACGGTTGTCGACAAAGGCGAAGTGACTTCCATCACGTATTATGCCCTCAACGGCTCTCGTCTCAATGCCCCTGCCAAGGGTATCAGTATCAGAAAGATAACCTACAGCAATGGCAAAACCGCAACAGACAAAGTAATTAAATAAAGAAAAGCCTATCGTTCATGGTCGAAAAAGGGATGTTTTATGTCCTTTTTTCGACCTTTTTGCATTTTAATCGAAATTTAATGCCTTTTTTAGAACAACCTATCTAATTTTTTACTAACTTTGCAAAAGAAGATAAGAGCACTCGGCAATCTGAAAGCTGTCTTTCATTGCGCTCGTTTGCAATTTCTTCACATAAGAGTTAAATAAAACATTAATTAATCTTTTAAATCTTACGTTTATGAATAAAATTTTACGCATTTCAATGATCGCTGTGTTGGCATTAATTGCTAATTTCAGCTTTGGACAAACCATTTTTAATTTCGATAATGATTACAAGACTTTGTTCCCTGATCTGCCAGGTGTTTCATCTTCCACTTCTCATAAAGGAGATTTCACAAAAGCAACAACATGTACTGTTGATGGTATTAAGGTGACAATCTCTAAGAAGACATCTGGTAATAACGAAAATCGTATTTGGGCATCATCACCTCGTCTTCGTATGTACTCTGGTACAATGACAATAGAAGCACCGGAAGGTAAGAAGATAAGCGATATTTCTTTTGATAAAACAAAGTGGGCTGCAAAAAACAAATCAGATGTTGGTACACTCACTGAAGGAAAGTGGAAAGGAGATGCTAACAAAGTGGTTGTCACTATTGCCAGCAACACACAGATAAAGAGTCTCACAGTAACTTTAGCAGGAACAGTTATAACCTACACTGATGTTCCAAGCGTAAAGGACTTGTTAGCTAACTATACTAAAGATACTCCTAACTTGAACCTTAAGTTGACAAACGCTAAAGTTATTTATGTAAACGAATTCAACGGCACCGTCAACACTTACGTTCGTGAGGGTAATGCTGCTATTGAATTGAGAACATTGGGATTCGATATGCCAGTAAACAGCACTATCAGTGGTACTGTAAAGGTTAATTATGCTGTAAACTATGGCGTACCATACCTCAAAGCCAACGATGCTACTAACGACGAGAGTCTCACCATCCAGGAGAGCACAGAGGAGGCACAGCCTATCGTTGCAACAGTTGCAGACATTGTTGCTAAAAAGTATATCAATGACCTCGTTATCATCAAGGATGTGAAGTTTACCAAAGAGTCAGTAACATCAGGTACATCAACTCGCACAAACTACTACATCAATGATGGTGACCAAAAGGTTCAACTCTACGACAAGTTCCAGGTAAGCGACCTCGCTACCCTTACTGATGGGGAAACTTACACCGTTCAGGGTCTCTTCGGTCAAATCTTCAACAATGTACCAGAGATCTTGATGACCAAGAAGGTAGCCGAAACCACAGGCATCAACAACATCACAACCGATGCAACACTGGAGAATGCTCCTGCATTCAACCTCGCAGGTCAGAAGGTAGGTAAGGCATACAAGGGTGTAGTCATTAAGGCTGGCAAGAAGTTCGTACAGAAATAATTTTTCTCTTTTCGGAGAGAATAAATTGGGTAGGAGATAAATGTTATACATAAAAGACATTTACCTCCTACTTTCATATTTACCAATTTCCAATGCCACTTCACATGAAGTACAACCGACATGGAAGCCGACTGACTTATACATATTGTAGAACTGGTCTATCTATCAACATACCAGCATCAATATCTCCTTTTACTTTTGCAATGCCTTTTCGCATCTTCTCCAAGCTCTTACCATGCGGTACTTTGATACCTGATGCGTATTGGCGAAGGTGCGAGGCAAAAGGTCATAGGAGCTTCTGCACCCTCAGAGCATGTGGCGCTTACTTGCGATAGTTGAATAAAAAAAGGTCTTCTGCCGAAACAGAAGACCTTATTATTTTTTGCGACTTGCAGGAACGAAGTCCTGCAAGGGAAAACGAAATTACTTGTTGATGAACTTTTTGCCGTTCTTGATAACAAGTCCCTTAGCATTGCTTGCCACCTTCTGACCGAGAAGATTGAATGTAGCGCCATTGTTAGCAGCCTCAGAAGCATTGATGTTTGAAATGCCAGAAGTGCCAGCAGTAAACTTAAAGCCATAGAAGCCAAGTTTTGTTCCTGCAGCCAAAACATAGTAGGTACCACCAGCTACAGCATTGATAGTAACAGTACCATTTGATTTAACGGCAACAATATTTTCACCCTTTTCATTCTGTGTCATTGTTTGAGACTCACCACCCTTAGCAGAAGGCAAATTGTAAGAAGCAAGAGCAACCTCAGCAAAATCACTACCTATAACATGAAATCCCTTAGTAGCATTCAACTGAACAGCAACAGTAAGAGTACCCGCTACTTTAGTATCAAACTTATAGACACAACCTGTTGGAGCAGCTCCAGTAACCAACTTACCATTATTCTTTCCACAAACATAAGCTGTAAAGTCTGCATCAGCCCAATTACCCATAGCCTTACCTCCCGCAAAAGCTGTACCAGCATTCTCGCAATAAGTCAAAGTTACATTGTTTACAGATGTAATTTGATCACCAGCTGTCACTGCGTCACCTTCCGCTACAGCGTAAGTACCTTGTGCATTCACACTTGCTGCCATAGCGACAGCGGCAATAAGAGTAAAGAATTTCTTCATAATCGTTTGTTTTTAGTTTTTTTTGTTTGTTTTATGTTTTAGAAATTAGTCTTTGATATGACTACGATGCAAAAGTACAACTTAATCGTAAAAAATGCAAGACAAAAATACAAGAATTCATCGTAAACGTTTACGTGAGTTTAATTAGATTAAGGAGGAACAACTATCAAGATTTTGCATTACCTTTGTACCCAAAAGCAGTACCCTTAACTCCTAATCTTATTTACTGGAAACAATATAAAGTATATATAACCTAAAAAAGTAACAAACAAATGAACAGAAATCTACTAAGATTCGGACTATTATGCTTAGTCCTACTCGTTTCAGTCGTTACAAAGGCTGGTGATTTCCGAGACATTAAGCTCGACTTGGCAGGCGGCAGTTTATTTACTGCTGATGAAATGTCAACTCAGTCGGCTACATCTTTCGGAGTCTCAATAGCCACCGACGGAAGCGCGACTCGTGTTGCAGCAGATGCAACGGATGCTAATGTTGCGATTTCATGCAAGTATCATGACAATCAACATGGAGTGACCAACTTCAAGGCAACAGTCCCTGTAACTGGTCCCGTAAAAATCACAATGGGTAATTGTTTCTATGGTAGTACTGCCACTGTAAAAGACGCACAAGGAACCACCATCGGAACAATTAATGTAAAAGAAGCAGGAAATTGCTGGCATGGAAACAAAACCGCCAATGTAACCTCTTGCGTTTACAAAGGCACAGAAGCCACTACCCTTACTATAGAAGGTGGAGGCTATGTTCCTTATTTGGCAGTTGAGGCAGTAAACGCTGCCGACTTGGCAAGTGACATTACCCTCACTTACTCTTTAGGAACGACAACTGCAGAAGGAACTCTTCCTGCAAGCGCAAAGGTAGAAGTGGGAAGCAGTTATACGCTTCCTCTCAATACCACACTCTACTTAGCAGGCAGCACTTTGACAGGCTGGACAGATGGCACCAACACCTATAAACCAGGTGAAACCATCACTGCTCCAAGCGCAAGTGCTACACTGACCCCAGTGTTCACTGCCAACACCAAGTCGCTTGCCGACCGCACAGAGGCAACATCCCTCACCTACTATTTTGGACACAAGAATGGTGCCCAGGATATCAACTATCAAGGAAAGAAAGGCATTTTGGTAACCCAGGCGACTGTCGATGGTGAAACCATTGATGTAAAGATTGACCTCGACGGAACACCAAGCGGAGCTAAGTTCAACAATGCAGGTCGTGCAGACGAATGGGCACAGATGAATGCAAACGGCATCATCACCGTACCTTCTTGCAAAGGTGCAACCATCGAAATGGCTGCATACGGCAACATCACAACAACAACCATCGATGGTCAGGCTGAATACACACAGGGTAAAGTCATCAGCCAGACCATTGCATCCAGTGCTGAAACAGTAAATATCGTCATTGGCGATGGTTCATACTATAGCTATTTGAAGATCACTCTTCCTGTCATTGCAAGCAAACCTGCTGGCAAGACTTTCAACAATGAGGCTGCCTGCGTCGTATTTGCTATGAACGACCTCAGTAATGCAAGTGCCAACACAACCTCTCCAACTGATGCTTTCAGCACCATTGCATTTGATTACGGAGCAAACTTATCTTTGAAAGGAATTCTCGAAATTACCAAGGCGGATGGTACCGCATCAGGTATCAATGGTCTCAAAATAAATAATGACTCAGGAAAGAAGGAAACAGAAATCAACTGGTTTGTTCGTCCTGCAGCAGGACTTACTTTCACCCCAACCAAGGTGAGCGGTTATGTAAACCGCTGTGGTACGGATGTTGAAAACGGAATCGTTATCAGCGCCCATAAGGCAAACGGAGAAGTAGTAGCACTGGGCACCTATACCGCTTGGCGTCAAGGCAAAACTTCATCTACTAAGCCTTACGATCAGACCGCTATCCATCAGTTTGAAATCACACTGACAGCAGAGCAGCAGGCAGCCTTGGCTGGTACAGATGGCTTCTATCTGACATCTACTATCGGTGTAGCTTCTAACAAGCAGGCTGTTTTCGGTCCTGTCACTATCGAAGGCACCGTCAACGGAACACTCGTTGCTGTGAACAAATACAAACTCTCTGTCGTAACCAATCCTGAAGGTATCGCAGAAATCTCTATCTATCCTAAGTCTGACGAATATCAGGAGAACGACGAGGTAACACTGACTGCAGCCGATAAATTCGGTTATAATTTTGTCAACTGGACAGACAAGAATGGCACAGAGCTTTCTACTGAGAGCAAATTCAAATATACTGTAACAGAAGACCAGACTCTCACTGCCAACTACAAGAAGGTAAACACCTATGCGCTCGACGTAAACGTAGAAGGTGGAGCCAAGGACTATATGGTGTCTCTCTCTCCTGCCCCAGAGATGGTAGATGGCAAGAAGATGTATGAAGAAGGTACAGAGGTAACTCTTACCGCAACAGGAAACGACATCATCGACTTCAACAACTGGAGCAATGGTGAGACAACAGCAGAAATCAAGACAACTATGAATGCAGACCAGGCTTTCACTGCCACATTCTCTGCCAAGGACTACATCGTGGCATGGGACTTCTATCAGGAAGGCAAGGAAGGTCGCACTGCCGACTTTGCTGCAGCAGACAATGACGCAGTACAGCTCGTACTCCGTGATGCAGAAGGCAACTCATACGGCTGGCTCGACAAGAGCAATAAGGCTGGTGGTTACGAAGGCAAGAACGCAGCTGTCAACTGGACCAAGACTACAACAAAGGCTCTGGGTGATACCTACTGGCAGACCAAGTTCAACGCCACAGCATTCACCGATATCAAGGTAAAGAGCAGCATGCTCTACAATTATAATGCTTACGAGACCTACAACGTAGAGTACTCTCTTGATGGCGAGAAATGGACCAAGGTTGGCACCATCACGATGCCAGGAGCCAAGGCATGGACTGCAGGCGAGTTCACTCTCCCAGCCGAAGCCAACAACCAGGCTGCAGTATTTGTTCGCTGGATTGCCGACAAGACTTCATCTGTCAAGGGAACAACAGGAACCAACGACGGTATCGCTCTCGCTCAGATTTATATCACAGGTACAGCCAAGCTCTTCAATGACGGCACAGCTCCTGTACTCAAGAGCCAGGTACCTGCAGTAGGTGCAACCAATGCATCTGCCAATGGTAAGATTGTATTGACATTCGATGAGAAGGTGAAACTGACAGAAAGCGCCAAGGCAACCCTCAATGGTCAGGAGTTGACAGGTACAGTATCTGGCAAGACCATCACCTTTGCCTACAAGGGTTTGAGCTACGCTACAGAATATACCTTCGCTCTCGCAGCTGGTTCTGTAGCCGACTTGACCGACAATGCTATCCAGAGCGACATTACCTTCAGCTTCACCACCAAGGAGAAGCCTGCAGTAACCAAGGCTCTCTATGACTTCATCGTACCAACAGACGGTTCATTCACCGACGCTCTTGCTGCAGCAGCCAAGCGTGCTGATATCAGCAAGCGTTTCCGCATCTTCATCAAGCAGGGCGACTATAAGATTCCTGCCAACCCGAACAGCATGGTGACTGGTATTGATGGCAAGCAGTATCCAAGTGCTACCACCTATATGAATACTCCTAATGTATCTATCATCGGTGAAAGCAATGAGAATACCTCTATCACCAATACAGTACCTGCAGTGGAGTGCGACAACGGATTCGGCATGGCAAACGTACTGGAAGGTATCGGACATGGTGATGTATTGAGCTTGGAAAGTGGTGCAACAAACACCTACTTCCAAGACATCAAGATGTACAGCAGCATGGGCGACGGCAAGGGTCGTGACATCGTACTCAACGATAAGAGTAACAAGACTATCTGCAAGAACGTCAACCTCTGGGCTTATCAGGACACCTACGTATCCAACAACCAGAAGGGTCGCTTCTACTTCGAGGGTGGTATCCTGCGTGGCAACACCGACTACCTCTGCGGTAAGGGTGACGTATATTATAATAATGTAGATCTCTTGATGTGTGGCACCGGCTATCTCGCCGTACCTTCGCAGCCTACCAAGTATGGTTATATCTTCAAGGATTGTACCATCAAGGACGGATCAACCGCAGGTATCAACGGCAAGTACAAGCTCGGTCGTCCTTGGGGCAAGGGCACTCCTATCGCTCTCTTCATCGACACCAAGATGGAAGTGATTCCTACAGCAGCAGGTTGGGACGAGATGAGCGGTGGTTATCCTAAGCGATTTGCTGAATACAACTCTACCACAGCTACAGGCACTGCAGTAGATCTGAGCGGAAGAAAGCAGGTTTATGATGCCTACGATGCAAAGGATGGAGACAACTATACCAACCGTCGCAACGAGACAGCAGAAAACCCTGTCCTCACAGCAGAGGAAGCTGCATTCTACACCCTCGAAACCGTTATGGGCGGTGATGATGACTGGGATCCAACTGCTGCCACAGAACAGGCTTCTGCTCCAACTAATGTGAAGATTGCTGGTAACAACCTGACATGGGACAACAGCAACTATGCTCTGCTCTGGGCTGTATGCAAAGACGGCAAGGTGGTTGACTTTACCGTTGAGCCTACCTACAACGTTGACGATGCTTCAGCAATATGGAGTGTTCGTGCAGCCAACGAGATGGGTGGTCTTGGCGAAGCTACAGTAGCAAGCACCAGCACCGGCATTGAGAACATCGCAACTTCTTCCGATGTTTTGAGCACCAAGATCTACTCTGCCGACGGTGTTCAGGCAAGCAAGTTGCAGCGTGGCATCAACATCGTCGTAAAGACCATGACTGACGGCAGCAAGAAGACCAGCAAAGTGGTACTGAAGTAATCAAGACCTCTTTTTACACCTTTTACATAAGGTGACAAAAGAATACTATCAACTAAGAGAGAGGGTGTGTCATGAACTTATGACACACCCTCTTATCTTTTTTCGAGAAAATAACGCCTAAAAAAGCAAAAAATAGCAGAATGATGCTTTTATTTTGAGTTTCAAGTGGTTGTGGCAGCCGTTGGCTTTAAGTGGCACAGACAAGGAAATGCGGAAAACGCAGATTGATGAAATAGAAACGCTTTCAAATCATTACCTCGCAGAAACGCCCTAATAAGCATTTTTAACGGTGACGGTTCATATTTCCCCATTCTGCGTAAGTTTCGATTTTGCCATGCAGCTCTCATAGTTTAATTTTGCACCGAACAAAAAAGTAAGAATTATGAGATGCACTTTCAAGACAGTCTTCTATGTAAATGGAAGCAAGGAGAGAAACGGAATTGTCCCTATCATGGGACGAGTGACAATCAACGGAACTATCGCACAGTTCAGTTGCAAGCAGAGCGTGACCAAGGCTATCTGGGATGCCAAGGGCAACAGAGCCATTGGCAAGAGCAAGGAAGCCAAGGAGGTGAACTTTGCGCTTGACAACATCAAGGCTCAAATCGCCAAGCATTACCAACGCCTTTCCGACCGTGAGGCGTTCGTTACAGCTGAGATGGTGAGAAATGCCTACCAAGGCATAGGCACAGAGTACGAGACCTTGCTCAGAGCCTTTGACAAGGAGAACGCAGCCTTTGCCAAGCGTGTAGGCAAGGACAGAGCCAAGAACACCTACCGCAAGTATCTGACGGTAAGAAAGTATGTTGCCGAGTTCATCAAGTATCAGTACAAGCGCAGCGATATGTCCATGAATGAGCTTACAGAGGAGTTCATTCGTGACTATTGTCTGTACTTGAAGAATGTTGTAGGACTTGCGCAGTCCTCTATTTGGATTTACTCCATACCACTGAAACATATCGTAACGGCAGCTCACTACAACGGCAAGATACCAAGAAATCCGTTTGCCATGTACCACGTTGACCCAGATCACAAGGAACGTGAGTTCTTGACCTTGGACGAGCTTACCGCCATGACAGAGATGAAGTTGGAAGACCCGAATATGGCATTTGCGAGAGACCTCTTTCTCTTTGGAGGGCACTGAAAAAGGTGCCTGTTTTTGGAAAAACAAATAAAAAAGCAGCCAGTTACTGTACTTCTGAGCAGTTTTCAGACGGACAGATTTTAAATTTATTCTGCCTGACACAATGGCTTAGATAGCTTTATAACGACTTACAGAGGGTTATATGAGGGTATATTCATGAGGATATCCTCTCTCTTATGCTTTATGCATTAATTTGAGGATTCTTTTGACATTTGCAGCGAAAATAGTCAATGCGCCCTGCATTTCCATGCACGACAAACCATATGACAGTGCTCTGTCATATCCAAGGGTATTCTTAAGTTCCGAGTTCTTGGCCTCTATCTTGTACCGTTTCCTCTGAAGTTCTTTGAATGTATCAGATTCCTGAAATTCGAGCTGTTCAATCTGTTCATCAGTTTTAATGGTTACATGATAAGTTCTTGATTTTGCTCCAGGTTTATAGCATCCATCACGAAGAGGGCAAACCTTGCATTTATCGACATCGAAGAAGTATATGAATTTTGCATTCCTATGTCTATTGTCGTTTATGCGATTTTTCCTTTCCTTGTGTAATGCCATATGGCCTGCAGGACAAACATATAAATCGGCATCTTTGTTATATTCAAAGTTCAGCTTGTGCTGACCATTGCCATTTACAATAGGGTTAAGAGGTGCTGCCAACTTTATATTTTTAGATTTTGTTAATTCGAGATTACTTTTAGCGGAATAGGCTGTATCTGCAACAATAGCATCAATCTGCATACCAGCAGATTCTGTCTTTTCTATAAGTTCTGGCAATTGTGGTCCATCGCCCTTTTCTCCAGAAGTGACGGTAGCTGCGGTGATAATCCTTTCATCACTCATTGCTATATGCGTCTTATATCCAAAGAATGAAGAATTTGCAGTCTTATGTCCAGTACGAGCATCCTCGTCTTTTGAAATTATGCCTCGTGCCTCTGCGTCAGAAATGGTTTCTTTCAGCATATTGAGACGTTCCTTGACTGCAGGCATATTGGCAGTTGCAGCGTCAGCTTCTACTGTAGCAACAATCGCCTTGGCAGCTTTCATGATAGAAGAATACTTTTTCTCTTCAGGAAGCTCAGGCAATACCATAGTGTCATCTACAGAATTTACGACTTTGATTACAGTCTTGCAATAGTACTCCAAACTCTTTGCAGCACTAATAGGATTAGAACGAGAAAGCGAATGGGTTGCATCAACGATGACGATTTTAGACTTGAGGACACCTGCTTCTATAGCAATAGAAACAGTCTTCTTGATAAGAAG
>OLIS01002938.1_pt1 | contig 10408 bp, 7 predicted proteins | sample 1601351 | NCBI WGS metagenome assembly OLIS01 (sample SAMEA2452122, study PRJEB22498) | human gut metagenome | biome: human feces; feature: human gut; material: feces | place: Australia | collected 2012
TTTTAAATGAGTGTGGAATTTACTTCTGCACTGGAATTTACTTTTTCAAGTTAGCTTTTTTTATCACTTTTTTTATCACAATTTCATTCATTATAATTTCATTGCTGATTATTTTAATAAATCGTTCTACAACTTCAGTTCCACCCCAGCTCTTTCCGGATAGCTGCACAAAGCTCATGAGGTGAAGCAGCCTCCCTGAGCCTGTCCGTCGCTCCATTTTCATTCAGAAGCTTTGTGAAGTCATGGAAAAATGCCTTTGTCGTGTTGACACTGTCAAAGTTTATCGCGAGCAGAAATATCATGTCTGCCATTCTCTCGCCCCACTCTATCGGCTTGTCGAGGCGTATCACAAGTATCTGGCAGCGGTTTACATGCTCAGGCTTTCCGTGCGGTATGGCTATATTGCAGCCCACAGCGGTTGCCTCCACCTTCTCACGCTCCAGTACATCCCTCGCAAACTCGCTCTGCACTATTCCTTTGTTTATGAGAAGCTGGCACGCGCGCTTTAATACATCCTTGCGGTTTTTCGCCTTTTTCTCAAATATGATAAATTCCTCCGACAGCATCTGTGAAAACTCGCTGACCTCCGCGCTCTGTCCGGTCATGAGCTCAAAGCACTTGTTTCTGATATTTTTCTCATCCTGCGCACTGATTAGTGGAGAAACATACAGAAATCTCATATCCTTGTGGATATCTGCCTGTGTGTCTATGGTCGAGAGTATGAGGTCGCAGTCATACTCGTCAATATGCTCTATGCGGTCTGACGACAAAATGCTTACTATCCTTACATCCGGCACTCTGTTTTCTATTTTACCCGCTATTATACTGCCGGTCGCATAGCCTGCTGCACCGATTAACACTGCGCGCACTGTCATAGGATTTCTGTGCAGGGCTCCGCCCACCTGCAAAGCAATAAATGCTATCTCATCCTCGCTCGGCATGGCACCTGTGTACTTTTCGTAGTATCTCGATACAGTAAAGCATACCGTAAAAAGACTGGCATAAGATTGTGTGATATCAGAAAGAAACGGATTGTCTATCTCTATGCCAAAATGAGTCCTCGCAATGGAGCCCGGTAAAAAGCTTCGCATGCTCTCGCGCAGAAGCTCATTTTCAATCAGATTGGCAGCGAGAAGATTTGACAGATACACTATCATCTCATCCTCTATGCTAAGCGCCTCCTCACAGGACATGACAACGCGGTTTTGTCCCTCGGCACAGGAAAAAAGCATTGCCAGATACATGATTTCAGGCTGTGAGAGGCTGATGCCGTGATGCCTTTCCAGAAAGCCTGCTGCTTCCTTTGCCATGTTCTCATGCTCTGTCATTATGAATCCATTTTTCTGTACCTGCTGCTCTGTTTCGGTGCCCGCATCCTCATCACTTGCAGCATCACACATTCGGTTTGACAAATCTAACTCATCAGGCTTCAGCTCTTTCTCCACATCCACCCTGAAAAGCGCAATGGCTATGTACTCTGCCAGCATCTGAAATGTGTAATCCGTAAAGATGATATCAAAGCGTCTCTCCACATGATGTATCACGTCAATTGCCATCGACAGATTTACGCTTCTGAAATTATTGGCTATCACCTCGGCCGCGCGTCTTGAAAGCCTGTGGTCATCGGTCTTGATAACCTGCTTATCACTGATTGGATATCTGCAGAAATGCCTCATGGCTTTTCTGATATCAAGCTCACTGCCTGTCGCATATATTCCGTAGCCCGCCGTTCTGTGCACCTTAATGCCATAGAGCAGAAGCTCTGCGTCAAGCTCATTTATATCATCCATGATGACATTTTTGCTGACATTTAACTCCTCCGAAAAAAGCGCATACGTGTATGTATCCCAGCCGCTTAGCAGAATATACGATATGTAGTTCTGTCTCTTCTTCTGCGATACTGCTGCCGATCTCCGCCCTGCCACATCCAGAATCTTTCCTATCTGTGCATCACTAAAGCACGGCTTCATGCCCTTGCCCGGCTTTCTGTCGAGCACCATGGAATTTTGCTCACAAAAATCAGCCACCTCCTTCAGATATGTCTTCACACTTCGCTCCGACATACCTGTGGACGCAGCAAGAGCCTTTGATGTGACAAGCTCATTGTTGTGCTCTGCCAGCTTTTCAATTATCAATAGTCCCTTTTCTGAAAGCATAAATCAAAGTTCTCCTGATTATACGTAATTTAACAATTCGACCGGTTCATCTATCAGATTTGTTGCACCATGCTCCTTCAAAAACTCTACATCCCTGAAGCCCCATGTGACAGATACGCACTCCAGACCTGAGTTTTTCGCTGTGGCGATATCCACATCGGAGTCCCCCACATAGATTGCTTCATCTGCACTCACCTGAAGCTCTTTAAGTGCCTTCTGCACCATATCCGGTGCCGGCTTTTTGCGTATACCCTCTTCCTCCATCTCGCCGACTGCCGATGTCATATACTCCTTGAAATAGAGCTGATTGAGCTCCTTTACCGCCGGGTCAAGCTTGTTTGAAACAATAGCAAGCTTTATACCGTTTAATTTAAGCTCCTTTAAAAGCTCCATGATTCCATCATAAGGTGCTGTATTGTCATTGCAATGAGCCTCATAATATTCCTTGAAATCCGAAAATGTCTTTTCAAACTTTGGATTGTCTGCTCCGTCCGGCACTGCGCGCTCCATCAGAAGCTTTACACCGTTTCCCACAAATCTGCGCACCTCGTCGAGTGTACGCTCCGGCATGCCATTTTGTTTCAATGCATAGTTTGTTGCATTTTTTAAATCCTCAAGTGTATAGAGAAGTGTTCCATCAAGGTCGAAAACGACCGCTTTTTTACGGTTCTCCTCCTCACCCTTTGCTATATGTGTCTTTTCAAATTCTGTCTTGCTTATCATATATGCCTCATTCCTATCATCATTTGGCAGAACCATAATATCTCCGGGTCTGCCTGATATATAACTGCTGTCATCCTTATTCCTAAATAGCTTTACCTTGTGCTTTAGCACAAATGCCCTTGAAAAATCCGCCTCAACAGGTATGCACACTCTGGCATGTGCCATTCCATCCACTATAGTCTCCGTATCCTTATTCTTGAACTTCGGGACATAATCTGTCTGTTTCACAGTAAACCGCCAGTCCTTGTATATCCTGAAGCTTTTGTTCAGCCTGTCCAGATTTAAAATCCGTACACTGCCGTCTTCTCCTATTATGACTACCGTATCTTCACCAACAGGTGTGGAGATATCCCCCTTAGCTGTCCGCACTCCCATGCAGCAGCTCACAGGCAGTATATCCTTTGCAATGATATATCCCATCGGTATCGGGCGTTTTTTATAATCCACTTTTTTGAAGCCACTCGTATCAAAATCTTCTCCGTAAATTATCTTTGTATCGTTTAAATAATCAAAAATCCTCTCTTCCAATAATGATTTGATTGCAGAATCCGAAGGACGTTTGTGTGTACCATCGCTGCTGTACTGAAATCTTGGTGTCAAGTCTTTTTCTCTGCAGTAGACATTATAGCTGTCTATCAGCAGATCCATCGGAATAAATCCACCGGCCTTGTAATAATGTCCTCCGCCGGAGCCTATGTCCCTGCACACTTCCTGCGCCATTTCGCTTGCGCTCACCTCTTTTATGCAGCTTCTAAACGAAAGCTTCACTCCATTCTTAATCACTGAAAATACCATACATATGTCAATAGCATCCACCTCCAGCACAAAATCGCTTATGATGCCGAGTACATTTGGGTCACATGCCCCTGCCTTTACGATCGCCAGACGATATTCCTCTATATAATCGCGCCCCAGCAATGCTGTTGCGGCTATGTCCAGCTCCTCAAGTGACATATTGGCATTTCGGAATTTGGCCACTATAGTGTTGTCAAAATCCGCCTCATCGCGCAGGTCCCTATCAAGCGAATGTGTTATCTCGGTAAATTCTCCGGTGTCGGTGTAAAGTCCATAATACAGTGCTGTTGCCAGGTTTCGATTTATCTCTACGCCCTCCTCACGCAGCATATCCCACACAATTGTCGCACATGAGCCCATATAGCTCATGACACGGTTCATAGCAGGAAGCTCTCCCGATACTCTGTGGTGATCTATGACAGCTACATTTTCTGCCTTGAAAAATGTGACATTCCCACCACCGTACTGACAATCGACAGTCACAAGCAGCTGCGGATTGTCTAAAAAATCCACATGCTCTATCGGTATGCCAAGACTGTCTACCATAAGCACCAGATTGCTCTTGTGTATGATATTCCTGCCTCCGTATACAAGTCTGGGACTTTTTCCATTCATCCTCAGATATTCATAGACTCCAAAGCCGCTTGCCAGTGCATCTGCGTCCGGATTATCATGACATTGCACAATTATGTTATCAAATTGTAATAAATCACTTAGCTTCATTATTAGCTCCCTGAATAGTTATATTAATTCATTTTCTCATATGTGTATTTATGGCTGCTTCAAATCATCACATTATTTCAGGTACGGAAACAACAGTGAACTTCTGTCCTTCTCGTCAAACATCGAATTGTACTGCAGGATATTGTATGCCTTTATCCATTTTGCCTCGTCTCCTGTTGCGTCATCCACATGCATAAAGCACTCATTCTTTTTCGAATAATAGCCCCTTGAATTTATGGCCGGAATCTTCTCCATCAGCTCTGCGAGGAATCGGTTGTATGCCGGCAGATCTATGTTGGCTCTCTCAAGCGTCAGTGTGGACAGGTAGTTGAGGCTCGTCACATCAACTGTCTGTGCATCCGTCTCGTAATTGGTCCATATGAAAAACGGCACCTTGTACAGATTCTCAAGCTCCTGCTCCGTAAGTCCGGAATTGCCCTTGCCATTTAAAAGCTTGATAAAATCATTGCATAATCCCGGCTGATGGTCTCCAAAAAACACAATCTCTACCGGATCATCCACACCCTTAAAGTATGTGATGAGATTTTCGAGCGCCTTGTCACTCTCATTCAAAAGTGACAGATACTGGTTCGCATCGGTGTATGACGCTCCAACCTTGTAAACCTCCTGGTTGAAGTTGTCATATCTCTCACCGTAGCCACCGTGGTTTTGCATCGTGACTCCCATGATGTAAAGCTTCTCGTCATCGCTCTTTTTCTCGTAGCGGTCAATGATCTTATCATAGAGCTCCTGGTCAGTGATATATTCCCTTAGTATCTTTGTCTGGTCAAAATCATCTATAAAGTAAGTCTCATCATAGCCCAGATGCGGATAAACCTTGTTTCTGCTCCAGCCTGTCGCATAGTACGGATGCATCGCAACCGTCGTATAGCCGATATTCTTCAGGTTTGAGACTATGGAGGTCGGGTCATCATTTATATACTGCTGATAAACCACCGAGCCGTCCGGCAGAAATGCCATCGAGTTTCCTGTCTCAAATTCCCACTCAGAGTTTGGCGTCTTCGCACCGTACACGGACGAAAGAGCATAGCCTTTAAGCGTATTTTCACTCAGAGAATCCATAAACGGCGTAACCTGCGTGTTGGTCTCAAAATCTCCCACCACCGACAAATCCGCAAACGACTCATTCATGATAACAATGATTGTCGGATTTTTCGCATCAGACTGCGAATATGAGCTGTCCGTTTCCTTGAAATTGCCTGCTATCTTGTCAACTGCTGCCTTGCTGTAGCCATCAGGTGCCTTCACAAAGCTATCCCTTATGCCGAGCACAAAGTTCAGCAGATAGCCGTTTCTGTACGTGCCCTTTTTCTCCCAGGTCTCGGTGTTCAGTGACATGGAATTCATGATGACATACAGCACGCATATTATTGTGAGAAGAATCGAAATAATTCTCATATGGATAGCAGACTCGAACCGCACTTCTATGCGCCTTACCAGCATGATATACAAAACAGCCGCCAGAATCACATACAAAAACTTGTAGTCTATGACGAATTTGTATTTTGTCACGACGGAAAGTCCTGTTCCCGCTGACTTCAAATCCGCATACGTAAACTCATTACCACGGAATTCATAGACAAAATAATCTATAAATCCAAACGTGAGTATGACAATTGATGCTATGGTACATGTCAGCCTCGTGTTGTTTGTGATAAAAAGTATCACCAGATATATAGCGAGCGCCAGAACCACATTCACCACGCATACCATATCGGTGGTTTTCACAAAGTCCTCATCCGTCAGCAGCACATACTGCACCGAAAAAACAGATAGTATCGCTCCGATGACAAGCAATATCGCAGCCCAAAGCCACGACAGCTTCACCGGAAGCTCAAGCTTCACATTTACAAGTCCAAAATATACTGCCGCAAACAAAAGAATCACCCACCAGCTTGCCGATGTAAAGTAACCTACCAGCGCGGCCGCTGCTGCTATAATTCCAAAATGTATGTTGTTTTGTTTTGTTATCTCAAATTTGATGCTCATTTCTGCCTCTTCATATTGCCTCTTAATATTGCTTCTTAATGTTGCTTCTTAATGCTTCCTCTTAATGCTGCCTGTTAATGCTTCCTCTTAATGCTGCCTGTTAATGCTTCCTCTTAGTGCTTTCTCTTAATGTTGCGATTTGATTTTAAATGATATTTCCTAATTAGCAAAGAAGTCCTCAATTTGACTGTATATAATGTGCATCAGATTTGTTCTTGCCTCAACGCTTGCCCACGCAATATGCGGTGTGATAATCAGCTTGTTTGAATCCTTTATCGCACGGAGCGGATTGTCCTCACTCATAGGCTCCTGCGCCAACACATCAAGACCTGCCGCCGCCAGCTCTCCATCCATAAGCGCCTGTGCCAGATCCGCTTCATTCACTATAGGACCTCTGCCAAGATTTAAAAATATCGCAGATTTTTTCATCTTTTCAAACGCAGCCTTGTCCATCAGACCAAATGTGTCATCCGTGAGCGGTGCATGCACCGACACAATATCAGACGTGGCAAGCAGAGTATCAAAATCCACCCTCTCATAGCCCGGCTGCGAATTTCTTCCTGATGTAGAATAATAAACCACATGGCAGCCAAAAGCCTTTGCGATATCAGCCACGCGTCTTCCGATATTTCCAAGCCCCACGATGCCCCAGGTCATACCGCTAATCTGGTGAAACACATTGGAAAAATGAGTAAACGACGTATCACCCACATATTTCTCGCTCTTCACATAATCATCATAATATCTCAGCTTCTCAAGCAGATAAAATAGCAGTGCAAACGTATGCTGCGCCACGGTCTCTGTAGAATACCCTGCGACATTTCTCCATTCAATGCCTCTTTTTGCCAGATATTCTTTATCCAGATTGTTTGTGCCTGTTGCAGTTACACATACGAGCTTTAAATTTTTTGCCTGTCCTATAGATTTTTCATTTACCTCAACCTTATTTAAAACAATCACATCAGCATCTCTTGTGCGCTCCGCTGCTTCCTCTGTTGTCGAAAAATCATATTTGACAACCTCTCCGAGCTTGTCATATTCGGAAAGGTCGATGTCGTCACCAATTGTTTTGGAATCTAAAAATACTATTTTCATGGTTTGTTTCCTCTGTGCTATATATTTATTTGTTTTAATTTCTATTTTTAGGGGACTTCGCACTTGCAGGCTGTGATGGTGCGCGAAGTCGTATAAATAATTATCTATATTTATCAATGTATTTCATACATATAAATATACATATAAATATACATATAAATATACATATAAATGTACACATAAATATACACATAAATATACACATAAATATACACATAAATATACACATAAATATAGATATAAATATATTTATACCACATTTCCGGAAATAAAGCCACTGTATCAGTGTTTGATTAAACAAAGCTTAAGAAAGCCCACCATATTAATGATAAATTTCATCAATATGGTGAGCTTTAACTATTCTGTGTATCTCTCTTATGTTAGCATTTTATCTCACAGAGAATTTGTAATCTGTCTCTGTGTGGTATGTATCGCCAGCCTTTGTAACAGGTGTACTGAAGTTGGTCTCATTTATTGAGTTTGGATAGAACTGTGTCTCGAGGCAGAATGCATCGCGGTTATTGTATTTAACTCCGCCCTTGCCTTCCTGTCCCACGATAAAGTTGGCAGTATAAAGCTGAATTCCGACACAGTCGGTGTATACCTCCATCTGTATGCCACTCTCAGGAGAGTATGCTGTTGCGACCTTTTCTACTCCCGGAGCGGTCTTGTCTATTGCAAAATTATGATCATATCCACTTCCATAGTGAAGCTGTGTATCATTTGCCTCGATATCTCTTCCGATTGGCTTAGCCTCTGTAAAATCAAATGGTGTACCCTCAACCGGTGCAATCTCACCTGTAGGAATAGCCTTGGAATCCTTTACAGGTGTATAATGCTCAGCATTTATCTGCAATGTGTGAGTGTATACGCTTCCTGATGCATGACCGTTCAGATTGAAATAGCTGTGGTTTGTCATATTGAAGGTAGTTGTCTTATCTGCCTTTGCATTATATATAATAGCAAGTGCATTTTCTTCTGTTACCTTAAATGTCACATCAACGACTGCATTTCCCGGGAAGCCCTGCTCCAAATCTGCATCCTCTATCTCAAAGGTAATCTCATCTGCCTTCTGCTCCTTAACAGTCCAGAAGCGCTTAGAAAAACCATTTGAGCCACTGTGAAGACTGTTCTCATTGTCATTAGCCTCAAGCTTATATTCCACTCCATCAATATTAACCTTTGCATCAGAAATCCTGTTTGCATATCTGCCGACAGTAGCACCAAAATAGCTGTACTCCTTCTCATATGACTTTACATTGTCATATCCTAAAATGACATCTCTCTCATTGCCATCCTTGTCCTTTACAAAAATAGATACAACTGAAGCGCCATAGTCTGTCAAAAGTACTCTCAATCCACCGCCATTGCTGATTTCGTAAAGCGATGCCTCCACTCCTTTTGATGTTGTACCGAAAGTTTTTTTACTCATGCCCCATATCCTCCTTTGGTTACATTATGTCTGTTGCATTTTTTGTAACTTTATGTTTGTTACATTTTGTTTTAGTACATTATGTTTTTTACATTATGTTCTGTTACTCTTTGCCTGGTAGCATTTCGATTGCATAATCGCGTTTTTCTTATTCTACGCATTCCTTTGTATTTTACTTCTTTTGATCGCATAAGTAAACTTTTTCGTGCAAATATCCGATAAAATATTTATAACAATTATTTAAGTGCGATTATACGTTCAAAATAGAACCTAAAATCGCAGTTATAACGCAATTATTTTAAACTTTAAAATTTAAAAATATAAAGAGGATTAACATGAGTACACGAGTAAGTTCAGCAACAAATCTTTCAGCAACATATTTTATGAGAAATTTTTATTCAAACAACCGCGATGCCATGAAATCATCCAAACGCAAAGAATATAGTATTACAGAGCTCGCTTACGATGATTCAACCGCCCTGCACCGCGCAGCTAAAAAATTAAAGAACTACAAGTATTCGGACGACGAAAATACCGATAACATCCGCGGAACAGTCATGGCTCTTGTTGACACATACAATAATTCCATTGATTCCGCCTCAAACAGCAGTTCAAGCTCCATGAAGCGTTATGCCAAGCAGCTCAAAAAGCTGGCAAGCAAATACACCGACGAGCTTGAGGACATTGGCATCACAATAAACATGGACGGTACTCTGAAAGCTAATGAGGAGCTCGTCAAAAAAGCCGACGCAGACACTCTTAATTCTCTGTTCGGAAATGACAATGACTTCACAAGCAGTCTGTATCGTGTCTCACGCCAGATGAGCAGCTCGTCACATGATGATTACTACACATCACTGCGGACAGGAAGCAATATAAATCTAACGGTGTAAATCTAATGATGTTTTTTTATAATGTAATTTTGGCATTTCAACTGTAGAATTTCGACTTTGCAAAAGAATAATAGATAATAAATATTTGGCTGTCTTTTTCTTAAAATATAATAAAAAAAAGACAGCCATCGTTCTGCTGTCTTTTAGGAGAAGGTATTTTACTATGGGGATAGTAAAAAATATATAATGTATTGGGGGGTTTTTACGGTTATTATAGTATCACCTTGGCCTCTGAAAGTGTTAACAAACATGCACAAATTTTCGATTATTTTTTGTGCAGTTTCACTAATTAAACTACGTTGCCCGGAGTTCAATTCACCATATATCAATAGAAAAAGAAAACCACCACTCTTACGAGTGATGGTTTTCTTTTTCTAATGAGACATCGGGGATTCGGTCTACGCTCCGCTTCGGTCCGCGCTGAACAGACGTCCCCCGGACGTCTAGCGCCCCGACCAACTACGTTGTCCGGAGTTCGAACCCTCCGATGTCTTGCATTAAAAAACGCCTCTCTAAGAGAGACGTTTTTCAATGAGACATCGGGGATTCGAACCCCGGACAACTTGATTAAAAGTCAAGTG
>OLIS01002946.1_pt1 | contig 10393 bp, 8 predicted proteins | sample 1601351 | NCBI WGS metagenome assembly OLIS01 (sample SAMEA2452122, study PRJEB22498) | human gut metagenome | biome: human feces; feature: human gut; material: feces | place: Australia | collected 2012
ACTAATATTATATATTTTTTAAAATGTAGTAGCAATACTACAATTTTCGTCGTGCTTTCAAATAAAAAATACCATCCAGACAATAGTATCCGGATGGTTCGTCATTTCTTAACTTAATGACATTGGCTATATGCTCTCTTTTTTTGTGCCTAATTAAGCCAAATAACTTAATTAGGTGTTAATTAAGTCATATAGCTTAATTGATTATTCATTACCGACAAAATAATGACGGTAATATTGAATAAATGACGGTTAAGTAATATAATCTAGGTGGGTGATTTTATGGCTAAATATTATGAAACGCAAACTATGGAGTTAAAAGAAAAATATACAGATTCAATTGTAAAAGAAATTGTATCTTTTTTGAATTCTGATGGTGGAACTTTGATTGTCGGAATTAAAGATGATGGTACTGTAGTAGGGGTGGATAAATTAGATGAAACTTTACGAAAAATATCTGATGTCATTACTACACAAATTGAACCGAATCCACAAGATGAAATTACAACGGAAGTCCGATTTGATGAAAAAAAAGCTTTAATTGTACTAAATATCTCAAAGGGAGGACGAAATATTTATTGTCAAAAAAAATACGGTTTTTCATCAAATGGCTGTACAATCCGAATTGGAACAACTTGTAAAGAAATGACGTCAGAACAAATAAAGATTCGTTATGAACAAAATTTTATAGATAATGAATATATGTTGAAAAAAAGATCTAGTATGGCAGATTTAAGTTTCAGAGAATTAAAAATTTATTATGCTGAAAAAGGTTATCATATTTTGGATAATAGTTCCTTTGAAAAGAATCTAAATTTAAAGAATCAAAATGGTGAATATAATTTATTAGGTGAATTATTGGCTGATAGAAATAATATACCTTTAATTTTTGTGAAATTTCACGGAATAAACAAGGCTTCTATTTCAGAGACAAGTGATTTCGGCTATGGGTGTCTTTTAACTTCATATACAAAAATTAAGAATAGATTGATAGCTGAGAATATTTGTGTTTCAGATACCACTGTTCGTCCGCGTGTTGATAAATTTTTATATGATATTGACTGTGTAAATGAGGCCGTTTTGAATGCACTTGTACATAATGATTGGACGATTACAGAACCACAGATATCAATGTTCAGTAATCGTATTGAAGTTTTATCTCACGGAGGACTTCCAAATGGCATGACCAAAAAACAATTTTTCGAAGGTATAAGTAAACCTAGAAATGTAACGTTAATGCGTATTTTCTTGAGTATGGGACTTGTAGAACATACTGGACATGGTATACCTACTATAGTAGAGCGCTATGGAGAAGAAGCATTTGAAATTGAAACTAATTATATTAAATGTACCATTAAATTCGATAAAGATGTAATGGATAAATTAAATAGGACAATTGTTTCAGAAATAAATACAGTGCAAAATGAAACGTTAAAGCCATCTGAAGAAAAAGTTTTAAAAGCAATTCTAAGTAATCCAGATGATACTGCACTAAGAATTGCTGAGAAAATAGGTTTAAGCCAAAGAACTGTTGAACGCGCATTGACAAGATTACAACAAGTCGGAAGGATTGAACGAATTGGTAATAAGAGAGATGGTCGCTGGATTGTAATAAAATAATACTATAAACATCTATCAACGGATGATAGGTGTTTTTTTGTCGGTGATGTCGGTAATAAAGCTGAAAATGTCGGTAATAATGTCGGTATTGTGTCGGTAATAATGTCGGTAATATGAGAAAAAGATATAAAAAAAAACAGAGAATTTCTTCTCTGTAATAGGCATGGCTGGGGTACTTGGATTCGAACCAAGGAAATGTCAGATTCAGAGTCTGATGCCTTACCGCTTGGCTATACCCCAATGTGCCTATTAATCATACACGATTTGTGATTTTTTGACAAGTGTTTTTTATGTAAAACGCTTGTTTTTTTGCGTTTTAGACAAGATAGGAAGTATCGTAAAGAAATGCTTGGAGTTAATGTCTTTTTCACATTGGGTTGTCAAAATAATAGGTGAGAAGAAAAGAATATATAAATGGGAGGTGAAGTAATGAAAAAGAAGATTTATATATGTATGAGTATTCTTATAGTATTTATTCTTTCTTTAAGTATTGTTCGTGCCAATACGATGGATACGTATGGAATGAGTGTAAAAGAAATGGAGATGATGGAGGAGTATAAAAAGGGAAACATCAATACGGATGAATTTATTGAATTACGAAAAGCTAAGGCTAGTGAGTATGGTTTATTAGACTATTGTGATTCAACTTATTTTTTAAGTGAAGACTTTTATGATAACTATTCCGATGCGTATTTGATCAAGAATGGTTTGATGATTCTAGACCGCTATAGTGCAGGATTTGAAACAACTGTAGATTTGATGGAATCTAGAGCGAGTAGTGTTGTAAGTATGACGCATCATCGTTATGAAGAAAAGCCTGGCTACTATATTGCGAATGGAATATGGAAATTGTCGAATTCGCATGAAGCGTTTTGTGCGCAAGGATTGAATGCATCTCCTGCAGCTGGGGATGTGACTTCCGATCCTTACTTGGTTGAAAATGAGAACCTAAAGAAATGTTTGTACTATGGCTATAACGGTCCTGGAGATATATTAACATCTCGTTTTGGTGTCAGTGGAGCTATCGTACTTACAAGTGAGCTTGTATCGAATGCGTTTAGTTCGAATTGTATTAGTAAGGCAAGTAATGATGGATATCACTGGAATAAAGTTGTGGGTGGTTTATGGAATGAAATCATCTCAAAGCCAAGTGTTAAAAACTATTCGACTTATATGGTCGATGTTGCTGGGTCTGCCTATAACTGGCAAGGTGTATTAACACCGATTCAAAAGCTGGCATATGGTGTGTACGTACCTACTGGTTCAGTAAAGCTTTTAAAGGTAAGCTCAAAGAATGAGATCAATCAATCAAATTCATCCTATTCATTTTCTGGAGCTCTTTATGGATTGTACAAAGATTCTGGATGTAAAGAAAAGATTGGTGAATTTAAGATTGATGAATCAGGAAAGTCCAATGTGATTGGGGATTTAGATCTTGGTACTTACTATGTCAATGAAATACTAGCACCACATGGCTATCAAAAAGATACGACGATCTATACAGTCAAGGTAGAAGATGAAACGGTTGTAGAAATTGAAGTGCGAGATGTTCCACAAACCAATCTTGTGGATTTAGTTTTGGTGAAACAAGATGCCCAAACAGGAAATAAAGCGCAGGGTATGGCCAGCTTAAAAGATGCGAAGTATGAATTTAAGTTTTATGGAGGTCTTTACGATAAGGATCCAGCAAGTTTAGGTGTTTTACCAATACGTAGCTGGATATTAAAGACAGATAAGACGGGCAAGATTCTGATGGAAGATTCGTATAAAATAAGTGGTGATGCCTTCTATACGGATTTGAATGGAAAGATTTGTTTACCACTAGGTACGATTACTGTGCAAGAAATCGATCCTCCACATGGGTATTTATTGGATAGTACGGTATATGTACAAAAATTAGATCGTACAAGTAGTACGTCGGAGCATATTAGTGCATTTAAGACATTCAGTGTGAAAGATACAGTGAATCGTTTAAAGTTGATCAAAGTACAAGAGGGAACGCAAATTCCATTGCCGAATGTCGTGTTTAAGCATACAATGCCAAACTTACCTTTTCCTTTACAAGAAAAGGCCAATGATAAGGGTGAAATTGAATTAATTGGTTTGACAAAAGGAAAACATACATTAACCGAGTTTAAGACTCTAGATGGGTATGCCCTGGATATTCAGCCTATTGAATTTGAAGTGTTGCGGGATGGAAGTATTTCTGGAGTGGATCCTGTCATCACTTTTTCAAATAAGGTGAATCCTTTTGAATTGAAGATCGTAAAGAAAAACAATATGCATCAATTACTGGATGGTGCTGTATTTGGATTATTTAAAGACAGTGAGTGTAAAGAAAAGATTGATGAGAAGACTACGGTTGATGGTGTTGTATCTTTTGCGGATTTAAAGAATGGTGAAACGTATTATTTAAAGGAAATCAAGGCGCCAAGTGGCTATCAAAAGATAGATCGTGTGTATTGTATAAAAACGGATTTTATACCGGTTAAAGGACAATATGATGTGTATATGGATCAAGAAAAAGTAGATGGCTTATATGCGGATGGAAGTGTGAACTTGGAGTTTGTGAATGAAAGAATGACAAAGCTTCCACATACAGGTTCCAGCATGAGCTTGGTGTGTGTGGTTATAGGTGCCTATTTAATGTTGAGGAGAAATCATGAATAAAAGAAATTTAATTTATACAGGACTATTGATGTTGGCAATGGTCACAAGTCCAGTGAGCGCAAAAGAAACAAGTGTTTCCGTTGTGCATGGGACGGCAAATTTTAATGAGGGGAATGCGAGTATTGTGATTCAGGCAAATCAAAATCAATCCATGCAGGGTAAGTCGTTTAAAGTATACAAATTATTTGATGCGACAAATTCAAAGGACAATACTTCGATTCACTATACTTTAAATAGCGTATATGCATCTAAAATCAAGGAGCTTGTATCAAGTAAGTTATCTAAAACGGTATCGGATCAAGATGTAGTGGAATATATGATGTCTTTAGATAATGAAGGAAGTCAAAGTGAATATCGTACGTTTATTGAATCGATTCAAAAGACGATATCTTCTATGGAAGCTCGTATTGTGAATGTAGAGAGTTGCGATGTGAATGGAAATATCACGTTGGATAAGTTGGGATATGGTTTCTATTTGATTGATGAAATTACCAATGTATCCAATAGTCATGCGGCAAGTTCTATGACGATGGTCAATACGGCAAATCCTAAGGCAACGATTCAAATTAAGTCGGATTATCCGAGTATTGTAAAGAAGATTTATGAAGATGACAACAATATAGGTTGGAATGATATTGGGGATTTTGAGATCATGCAGGACATTCCATATAAGTATGAATCTACAGTGCCAGATATGAGTGGATATACTTCTTATTTCTTGGAATTTGAGGATGAAATGGATCCAAGTTTATCTTTAAAAGAAGATAGTATTCAAGTAAAGGTAAAGGATAATCTTATCCCTGCTGATAAGTATAGTATTTCAAAGTCTTCAACGGGATTTAAAGTCACATTCAATGATTTTAAAGGACTTGGTAATCCAGGAGATTCGATTCTTTTTACGTATGATGCGTATTTAAATGACTTGGCTGCCACAAAGATTTCAAAGAAGGGGTTTGAAAATAAGGTACGATTGAATTTCTCAAATGATCCGCAAACGAATTCGAAAGGGCAAACGCCTTGGGATAGTGTTGTGTGTTATACATATCAAATAAAGGGTTTAAAGACAAATGAGAAGGATGTCAAATTAGAGGGTGCAACATTCAAGTTGTATCGTGATTCGAATTTGACGGATTTAGTCAAGGTCAAGAAAAGCACAAATGGATATGTCGTTTCAAATAGTGTAGATGAAGAGATCGTATCGAATGCAAGTGGTGAATTTGTGATTCAAGGTTTGGATCAGGGAACGTATTATTTAAAGGAAATCAAGGCACCGGACGGATATACTTTATTAAAGGAAGCTATTGAGATTAAGCTTGTGCCTACGTTTGTAGCGGATCGAAATAATTATACTTCAAATGGTGAGGGTTTAGTTTCTTTAGCGGCTACTAGTTTTAATACGCATTTAAATGCGAGTACGAATGATTTAAGTGTAGCTTTAAAAGTCGTGAATCAAACAGGCTCTAAATTACCAATCACTGGATCTATGGGAACGATTGTCTGTGTACTAACGGGTGCTGGTATTATGGTGTATGTATGTAAGAAGAAAAGGGAAGAATAGGATTCTATTCTTTCTTGGTTTCTTGATTTGTGTATTGCCACTCATCTTAAATTTCTTTTTTAATCAAAGTGTAGAGAATGTCATTTCAAGTTTTTATTTAGAAGAAGAAAAAGTGGATGAGGGTATATTAAAGTCAAGTTTTAATGATGGGTTGAACTACAACCAAAATTTGTATTTGGGTAAAGAAAAAGAAGCTTATGAAACGATGTTAAATACTTTATCGTCAGGTGTAATCGCAACCATCCAGATTCCAGTGATTGATGTAGACTTACCAATTTATCGTGGAACGAGTGATGAAGTATTAAATCGTGGGATTGGTCATTTTGACTTTACAAGTCTTCCTGTTGGCGGAAAGAATTCGCATTGTATATTAACTGGTCATAGAGGCCTTCCTAGTGCCAAGCTTTTTACGCGTTTGGATGAGTTAAAGAAGAAGGATTTGATCTATATTCATGTATGTAAAAAAGAATTGGTCTATGAGGTGGTGGATTCTATTGTGGTAGAGCCAAAAGCTATCTTGGATATGGGTATTGAAAAGAATAGGGATTTGTTGAGTCTAGTGACTTGTACGCCGTATGGGATCAATACGAAAAGGTTGGTTGTAAGGGCCAAAAGAGTGTTTACTAAAAAGAAAGAGAAAAAAGTGCGTAAATCGTATTCTTTTAGGGAATTGTGTTTTATTTTAATTCCAATAATTTGTGTAATGGTGGTGAAATGGTGAAGAAAATTGGTTTGATCATTTTAATGATGATCGCATGTATTATGCCGATAAACGCAAACTCGATTAGCGTGGAGTTGCAGGATTCGGTAGATGAACTCTCAAAGGAGAATGTTGAGTTTCGTGTTGTGCAAGTCGCAAAGCTTGTGGATGGCTTTTATGTATTGAATGAAGAATTTCAGGATTTAGATGTAGACTTCAATACGGAGTTATTGGCTGAAGAAGTGGAAGCAATTTGTACAAAATTAAGTGGGTATTCCCTTGTTGGACAAACTCTTGTCACGGATGAAGAAGGGAAAGCTGTTCTTGAAGATGTAGAAGAAGGATTGTACTTTATTGATCCTGTCAATATTCATGAGTATGAAAGAATGAGTCCGATGTTAGTGAGTGTTCCTGAGTGGGATGGGGATACATTAAATTATGATGTTTTGATGTATCCTAAGCATCGTCCGTTTGAGAAGTTGATTATTAAAAAGATTGATAAGGATTCTAAGGATGAAATCTTGGATTCTATCGAGTTCACAAGTTTTAAGGATAAGGATTGTACAGAATCTTTAAAGACATTTAAAGGGAATGGTACTCTATCGATTTTAATGCGTGAAGATGCGATGTATTTAAAGGAGACAAAGGCTCCTAGTGGATATGAAAAATCGGATCAAGTCTTATTTGTGGAAGTCAAGGAGGATGAAATCTTTATTGATGGTAAAAAGGTAGAGAACAATGAATTCTTGTTTGAGAATAAGAAGATTCATGTTCCAACAGGCATTGAATATCATGGTAATATGTATGTGACTTTAGGTTTAATTGCGCTTGTGATTATTTTACATTTGATCAATAAGAAGTTGAGAAAGTAGGTGTTTTCCTACTTTCTTTTCTTGTGGTATGATGGGCATATGGAAAAAGGTCAATATGTATATATTTTAGAGTGCAGGGATTCTACATATTATACGGGATATACAACGGATGTAGATAAAAGATTAGAAACACATAACTTGGGTAAGGGGGCAAAATATACGCGGTCTAGAAGGCCTTGTAAGCTTGTGTATGTTAGGGCTTGTGAGTCGAAGTCTAAGGCTTTGAAGTTGGAATATAAAATTAAACAAATGTCTCGAAAAGAAAAGTCAGAGTTGATTGAAGGAATCTTGAAAGAAATGTAGTTTCGTATTATTATATAGAGAGCGAAAGGATGATTATAACTATGAATAAAACTAGAACTCGTTTTGCGCCGAGTCCAACTGGCTATATGCACATTGGAAATTTGCGTACAGCTTTATTTGAATTTTTAATTGCGAAACACGAAGGTGGCGACTTCTTATTACGTATTGAGGATACTGACCAAGAGCGTAAGGTAGAAGGTGCTGTAGATGTTATTTATAAAACTTTAAAAGAGTGTGGTTTGAACTGGGATGAAGGTCCAGATATTGGTGGAGACTTTGGTCCATATGTTCAAAGTGAACGTTTACCTATGTACAAAGGGTATGCGGAAGACTTGATTAAATTAGGTGGAGCTCACTATTGTTTCTGTAGTGAAGAGGAAATTGAGGCTCAAAGAAAAGAAGCTGAAAGCTTAGGTATTTCTTTTAAGTTCAATGATCCTTGTAAGCACTTGAGTGCTGAAGAAGTACAGGCTAAATTGGATGCGGGTGAACCTTATGTGATTCGTCAAACCATCAAAGATGTTGGTGAAACCTATTTTGATGATGAAGTATATGGTCGTATTGAAGTAGATGGAGATGTTTTGGATGAACAAATCTTGATTAAATCGGATGGATATCCAACATACAACTTTGCGAACATTATTGATGATCACCAGATGCAGATTTCTCACGTAGTTCGTGGAAATGAATATTTATCAAGTACACCTAAGTACAACTTGATTTATGATGCGTATGGATGGCAAAGACCAACCTATGTACACGTACCGCCTGTAATGAAGGATGAACACCACAAATTATCAAAACGTAATGGGGATGCTTCTTTCCAAGATCTTGTTGCGAAGGGATATTTGCCGGATGCGATCATGAACTATATCGCACTTCTTGGATGGGCTCCTGAAACAGAACAGGAAATCTATACTTTGGATGAGTTGATCAAAGTATTTAATATTCACCGTATTTCTAAATCACCAGCCATTTTCGATATTGATAAATTGACTTGGATGAACGGTGTATATTTAAGAAACATGGATGAAGAAACATATTATGAAACAGTTCGTCCATACTTAGAAAAAGCGGTTCATGGACCATACAACTTAAAAGAGATTGCCAAAATCATTCAACCTCGTATTGATATCTTGAATCAAATTGAAGAAAGTGTTGACTTCTTTGATACATTAGTAGATTACGATTTAGAGATGTATCGTCACAAGAAGATGAAGACAACTCCAGAAGTTGCATTAAAAGCCTTAAAAGCCAGCAAGCAAACTTTAGAAGCCTTTGATCAATGGGACAGCATGGATGCATTGCACGAATGTTTATTAGCTCTTCCTAAAGAGTTAGAAATGAAGAATGGACAGGTATTATGGCCAATTCGTACAGCCGTTTCTGGTAAACAATTCACTCCAGGTGGAGCAATTGAAATTGCGTTTATCTTAGGAAAAGATGAAACATTACGTCGTATCCAAGTGGGTATTGATCGTTTGAGTGAAATCGTAGAAGAGTAAAACATACAAACGCTTAGAGAAATCTAGGCGTTTTTTTTGCGTTGTAACGGCAAAAATAAATGAATAATAAAGTATCTGTAATATGAAATTGCCGATAATATGGTATACTATTACTAGATGGAGGATTGCTTATGAGATATTTTTCAGTGGCTGAAATAGCTAAAAAATGGGATATATCCGAGCGCAGTGTTCGAAATTATTGTGCACAGAATCGTGTAGATGGTGCATTTATTGCCGGTAAAACTTGGAAAATTCCAGAAAATGCCAAAAAACCTGTTCGTACGAACAAGAAGAAAGAACAGCCTGTTACTTTATTGGATATCTTGAAGGAACAAAAGATAAACAAGTATTCTGGTGGGATTTATCATAAAACACAGATTGATTTAACGTATAATTCAAATCATATTGAAGGAAGTCGCTTGAGTCATGATCAAACTCGATATATTTTTGAAACAAATACGATTGGTGTAGAAAATGAAGTGTTGAATGTGGATGATGTACTTGAAACGGCAAATCACTTTCGATGTATTGATATGATTATTGATCATGCCAAGACTACTTTGAGCGAGAATTTTATTAAAGATTTACACTTGACTTTGAAGAATGGTACAAGTGATTCAAGAAAAGAATGGTTTGTGGTCGGCGACTATAAAAAGGTACCAAATGAAGTTGGAGGAATGAATACAGCACTTCCTGAAGAAGTTCCAGGTAGAATGAAGGAATTGTTAAAAGAATATAATGGTAAAAAAGAAAAGACTTTTGAAGATATACTCGATTTTCATGTAAGGTTTGAGCGTATTCATCCATTTCAAGATGGAAATGGTCGTGTTGGAAGATTGATTTTATTTAAAGAATGTTTGAAATATAATATTGTCCCATTTATAATCGATGATCAGTTGAAAATGTTTTATTATCGTGGCTTAAAAGAATGGGATTATGAAAGAGGATATCTGATGGATACTTGTTTGTCGGCACAAGATAAATATAAAGCTTATTTGGATTATTTTAGAATTGCTTATGAGAATAATAAATCAAATTGAAATCAATGAATATACTGTGATTGAAGTGTCTGATCAAACGTGTTTTGGAAACTATGCGGTAATTGAAGGTAAAGGGGCTGTAACGAGTAAGTAAATTTTATTACTTATGGAGTTCAGCTCCTTTC
>OLIS01002947.1_pt1 | contig 10391 bp, 8 predicted proteins | sample 1601351 | NCBI WGS metagenome assembly OLIS01 (sample SAMEA2452122, study PRJEB22498) | human gut metagenome | biome: human feces; feature: human gut; material: feces | place: Australia | collected 2012
AGAAAGGAATGAATTTTAAATGGCATATAATTTTAAAGAAATAGAAAAAAAATGGCAAAATAAATGGGAAAAAGAAGGAACATTTAATGCTAGCAATGATTACACAAAGAAAAAATGGTATGGATTAATAGAATTTCCTTATCCATCAGGACAAGGTCTACATGTTGGACATCCTCGTAGTTATACAGCACTTGATATAATCGCAAGAAAAAGAAGATTACAAGGATATAATGTATTATTCCCAATTGGATTTGATGCATTCGGTCTTCCAGCAGAAAATTATGCAATAAAAACAAATGTACATCCAAAAATAACAACTGCAAAAAATATTGCACATTTTACAGAACAATTAAAATCTGTTGGTTTTTCATTTGATTGGTCAAGAGTTATTGACACAACAGACCCAGAATATTATAAATGGACACAATGGATATTTATTCAATTATATAAACATGGATTAGCTTATAAAGCAACAATGCCAATAAACTTCTGTACAGGATGTAAAGTTGGATTAGCAAATGAAGAAGTTGTAAATGGTGTTTGTGAAAGATGTGGAAGTCCTGTTGTACAAAAAGAAAAATCACAATGGATGTTAAGAATCACAAAATATGCTCAAAGATTAATTGACGATTTAGATGATGTTGATTATCTAGAAAAAATAAAAACACAACAACGTAACTGGATTGGTCGTTCAGAAGGTGCTGAAGTAAAATTCAAAATTGCAGGTACTGATGAAACATTAACTGTTTACACAACAAGACCTGATACACTATTTGGTGCTACATATATGGTAGTTGCTCCAGAACATAAATTAATTGAAGAATTTGCTTCTAAAATAACAAATTTAGATGAAATAAAAGAATATCAAAAACAAGCTGCTTTAAAATCTGATTTTGAACGTGGTGAAATGAATAAAGAAAAAACTGGTGTTGAAATCAAAGGAATTAAAGCAATAAATCCATTAACAAACAAAGAAATTCCTATTTGGGTTGCAGATTATGTATTATCATCTTATGGAACTGGTGCTATTATGGCTGTTCCTGCACATGATACAAGAGATTATGAATTTGCTACAAAATTTGGTCTTAATATTATACCTGTTCTTGAAGGTGGAGATGTTTCAAAAGAAGCATTTACTGGTGATGGTGTACATATAAATTCAGGATTTTTAAATGGTTTAGGATTAGAAGAAGCAAAAAATAAAGTTATAAAATATCTTGAAGATAATAAAATCGGTGAAAGAAAAATAAATTATAAACTTCGTGATTGGGTATTCTCACGTCAAAGATATTGGGGTGAACCAATTCCAATGGTATATTGTGATGATTGTGGTTGGGTTCCAGTTGATGAAAAAGATTTACCTTTAACACTACCAGATGTAAAAGACTTCTTACCTGGAGAAGATGGAGAATCACCTCTTGCAAGACATACAGAATGGATTAACACAACATGTCCACACTGTGGTAAACCTGCAAAAAGAGAAACAGATACAATGCCTCAATGGGCTGGCTCATCATGGTATTTCTTAAGATACATGGATCCACATAATCATGATGCTCTTGCATCAAAAGAAGCTCTTGAATATTGGTCACCTGTTGACTGGTATAATGGTGGTATGGAACATACTACACTTCACTTATTATATTCAAGATTCTGGCATAAATTCTTATATGATATTGGAGTTGTTCCAACAAAAGAACCTTATGCAAAACGTACATCACATGGTATGATTTTAGGTTCAAATGGAGAGAAAATGTCTAAATCAAAAGGAAATGTTATAAATCCTGATGATATTGTAAATGAATTTGGTGCAGATGCTTTTAGAGTTTATGAAATGTTTATGGGACCATTTGATCAAACAGCAAGCTGGTCTATGGATAGTATTAGAGGTTGCTTCAAATTCCTTGACAGAGTTTGGAACTTACAAGACATTTTAGCCGATGGTGATACATATTCAAAAGAAACTGAAAAAATGATGAATAAAGCTATTAAAAAGGTTTCACAAGATATTGAAGAAATGAAATTTAATACATGTGTTTCTACATTCATGACAATGATGAATGAATTTACAAAATTAAAGAAAATTAATAAAGCTGAATTCAAAACATTTTTAATATTATTAAATCCTTTTGCTCCTCATATAACTGAAGAGTTAAATGAAATTGCTGGATTTGATAAGCCTATTTCATCTTGTGATTGGCCTGAATATGATGAAAGTAAAACAATTGATGACGAAATAGAAATTCCAGTTCAAGTTAATGGTAAATTAAAAACAACTATTACTATTAATTTAGATGAAGATGAATCTTCTGTTAAAGAAAAAGTTCATTCTACTTTAGAAGGAAAACTTGATGGAAAGTCTATCGTTAAAGAAATTTATGTAAAAAATAAAATTTACAATGTTGTTGTAAAATAGAAAAACGATTGGCGCAATGCCAATCGTTTTTTATGCTTCCCTCTTCCAATAAAATAAATATTGTTGAGCAATACCAGCTAAATTCCCAAATTTTTCATGTGCAAGTTTCTCTAATTCTTTTTTGTTAACTTTTGTTTCATCTTCATTTTTTATATAAAGTTCGTTCATAACTCTTCTAACCCATACATCAATTGGGAAAACTTCAAATCTTTTTAAAGTTGAAAATAATAAAATACAGTCTGCTACTTTAGGACCAACTCCTGATAATGTTAATAATTGTTCTCTAACTTCCATTGTATTTGGATTATTTTGCATTTGTTCTAAATCTACTTTTTTATCTAATATCATATGTACAGTCTCATATAATCTTATATCTCTAAAACCTGTTCCAAGTTTCCTATAATCTTCTACTGTTACATCTTTTAATTCTTCTACTGTAGGAAAAGCGTAATATTTTTCTCCGTTCCATTCTATTTCTTTTCCATATGTTTTAGATAGTCTTTCAATTATCCCTTTTATTCTTGGAATATTATTATTTGCTGAAATAATGTAAGATATTATCATTTCCCATAAATCTTGATTTAAAATTCTAATTCCTTGTCCATATTGTATACTTGTTTTTACATTATCATCTATTTTGGATAAAGTTTCTTTTATTTCTTCATAATTACGATTTAAATCAAAATAATCTTGTACAATTTCTTTTATATCACCATTACATATTCCTTTAAATATTACAGTGTCCCAATTTTTTTGGACATTCATTACATTTTCTTTAAATACTCCTGTATAACTTCCATCATCTTGTTTATTCCATCTAAAACATTGGCCACAATCAAATATATCTGCTAATTCAAATGATTTTATATTTTCTATTTTATATTCTTGTTCTTGCATATTTTCCTCCACTTTTATATTTTAGTTCATTTGAATTAATTTTTCAACATCTTCATTGCAAATTTATTAAAAGTCATGTATAATATTATTATCACGTATTTAATATTAAATTGAGCTCAATATTTGAGGAGGTTATTTTATGTTGCAACACTTCTTGGTATTCTTTATTACTTTTATCATCCTTTTAATTGCTATTATAATCATTACAATAATACTTCCAATGTGGCGGTTTATGGAAAGCGCAGATAATGTAATCCATTTATTTTCTCTCTTAAAAATATTATTAAAATTTGATGATCTTCCACAAAAAGGAGAAATAAATATCATATGGTAAATGTAAATTAAAATTTGGTAATGTTAATGAAGCTAGCATCGAACTCGAAAAACTAGCTAAAGAAGCATTAGAATACTATGATAAACTTGGTTGGATTGCTATGACTGATAATTATTTTCAAGTTCAAAAAGACAAGCTAATCAATATATGTTACGAACTACGAAAGTTAAGGTGGGAAAATCAAGGAGTTTAAAAACGAATGTTTGAGAATATCCCACATTTTCTTTATGGCTCTATGTCAATAGAATAAGGAATCTATGCTTATAGACCCCTTATTCTCAAAACTAATATTTCTTCATTTAACTATTTCTCACAAATTTTAGCATATTTTTTCAATTTTTCATAAGCTAAATAATTTACTGTACCTGCTGGGAATTTTCCATCTTTATCTTTCTTTCCTGCTGGAACACCTGTTAAAACTTCAATACCTTCATCTATTGTAGAAACAGCATATATATGGAATAAATTATTTTTTACTGCTTCAACAACATCATCATTTAATTGTAAATTCTCAACATTTTGAACTGGTATCATAACACCATGTGAACCATCTAATCCACGCATTTTACAAATTTGGAAATATCCTTCTATTTTTTCATTAACTCCACCAATTGGTTGAATTTGTCCTTTTTGGTTTACTGAACCTGTAACAGCAATTGATTGCTTAATTGGTATTTCAGATAAACTTGATAATAATCCATAAAGCTCTGTGCTTGATGCACTATCACCATCAACACCATTATATAATTGTTCAAAACATATACTTGCTGTTAAACATAATGGAATATCTTGTGCAAATAGTTCTCCTAAATATCCTGATAAAATATATACACCTTTTGAGTGTGTTGAACCTGATAAATCAACTTCTCTTTCTATGTTTACAACACCTTGTTTTCCAGTATATGTGTTTACAGTTATCTTTGCAGGCTTACCAAATGTATAATCACCTATTGTCATAACTGTTAATCCATTAATTTCTCCCACTAATGAACCTGTTGTATTTATTAATAATGTATTTTCTTTTATCATTTCTAAATATTTTTCATCATATTTTTTAATTCTTTCAACTCTCTCTTCTAATGCTTTTTTCACAAAATCTGATGTAACCACCTTAGCTTTAGCTAACTTTGCCCACGTTCCAGCTTCACCTACAACTTGTGCTAATTCTGTAAATCTTGTTGATATTTTATTATTATCTCCTGCAATTCTTGATGCATATTCTACAATACTTGCCATTGCTGATTTATCCAATTGTGGCAATTCTTCTTGTTCACAAAATGAATGAACAAATTGTGCAAGTTTATTTACATTTTCTTCTGTAATTGGTGCAGTTTCTTCAAATTCTACTTTTATTTTAAATAGTCTTCTAAAATCACTATCCATTGATAGTAATGTATGATATATATTAGAACTTCCTATTAATATTACTTTTAAGTCAATTGGAATTGGTTCTGGTTTTAATGAAATTAATGTCATAGATGACCTTTGTTCTATTGAATTATCTATTGATACTTCTTTAACTCTTAAAACTCTTTTTAATTCTTCATAACATATCCCATTTGCTAATAAATCTTTTGCTTGGAATATAATATATCCTCCATTTGCTTTTTGTAATAAACCAGGTTTTAACATTGTAAAATCTGTTTTAAATGAACCATAATAATTTTCATATTCTAATTTTCCAAATAAATTATTAAATGAATAGTTTGAATCCATTATTACAGGTGCACCTTGTGTTTCACTATTATCAATAAATAAATTTACTCTATAATTTAAACATGGATCTTGTTTTTTTGCCATTGGCCCTTGTTGTGGTTGGGTATTTTGAGCTTGTTTATCTTCCTCTAAGAAATATGATACATTTTTTAATACATCTTGTTTTACATCTGTTAAAAATTTATTTATTTTCTTATTTCTTTTATATTTTGCTTTTATAAAATTGATATGTGCATTTACTGTTAATAACGCAATATTTGATTGCCATTCAGAAACTTTCTTATCTGCTTCTCTTTCTATTTGTTTAATTTGTCCAATTGCTTCCATTATTTGTTGTTGTACAACTGTTGACTTTTCTTCATAATGTTGTTTTACTGATTCTTCTAATTTTTCAAACTCTTCTTCTTCTATTACTTTGCCTTCTACAATTGGCATCATATAAATTCCGTTTTGTGCAGATTTTACTTGAAATCCTTCTTTAAATGCTTCTTGTGTTAATTTTTGCATTACAACTTCTCTTTGTGCTTCAAACTCTTGTTTTATTAAAGCTTTTTCTTTTTCAAAATCATCAGCATTAAATGTTTTCTTTATATCTTTTTTTACTTCTTGGATAAATCCATCCATACTCTCTTTAAATTCTTTTCCTTGACCTGCTGGTAATGATACTGCTATTGGTTCATTTGGATTTTGAAAATTATATATATAACACCAGTCATTTGGAACTTTTTTCTTTGGTGCAATACTATCTAAATAGTTTTTTGTATACATTGTTTTTCCAACTCCACTTGGTCCTTCAATATATATGTTATATCCTTTTACATCAACTTGTAAACCAAATTGTAATGCTTTTATTCCTCTCTCTTGTCCTATACCATCATTTACTGATTCTAAGTCTTGAGTTGTCTCAAAATGAAACATATCTCTATTACATACCATTTTTAAGTCTTTATAACTTAATTCTTTTTTGTTATTCATTTTTTCCTCCGTATCTTTTCTTATTAACTTTTTGCAAAATTTTTTAAGTAGTATTTATAAACTTTTTATCTTAAAAATCTGGCAAGAAAAATTAATTATATTTTGTCCTATTTTGTCTTTTTTATTTTATACTAGTTATTATTTTTTGTAAAGCAATTTATTAAAGTTTTTTCTTGAAATTTTTGTAAAGAACAAAGATATAATAAAACACACCTTTTTATTGGTGTGTAAAAAATTCATTTATTATATATGCACATCTTCTAGATGCTTTTTCTAAAAACTTATCAAATGTTATTTCATTCTGTCCATTTGGTTTATCTGAAATACTTCTTACTACTAAAAATGGTATCTTATCTAATTTACATACTTGAGCTATTGCCGAACCTTCCATTTCTATGCAATCAGCATTAAATTTGTTTCTTATTTTTTCTTTCATTTTTGATTCTGTACAGAAAATATCACCTGAAGCAATTGTTCCAACTTTTATATTGAAATCTTTATCATTTATACGTTTTATTATTTTTTCTATTTTTACTATTAATTGTTCATCACTTTCCACATATTGTCCCACATTGCTGATAAATCCTTTTTCATGTCCAAATGCTGTTATATCAAAATCATGTTGTACTAATTTTTTTCCTATAACAATATCTCCTATTTCTAATTCATCATTACAACTTCCTGCAGACCCAACATTTATTATTCCTTCAACTTTAAAATTATCAATTAAAATCTGTGTAACTCTTGCTGCATTTACTTTTCCAACTCCTGCTTCAACTAATACTACATTTTTATCATTTATTGTTCCTTTGAAAAAGTTTAATTCATATATTTCTTTATTTTCTATATTTTGCATTATTTTTTTTATTTCTTTCATCTCTTCTTGCATCGCAGCAATTATTCCATACATATTATTATCTCCTTACTTCTCATAATCTTCTTCTAAAGTTACAGTTATAATATCTTCATCTCTTGAATCATAATCATTGGCTCTTTCTTTTTCTTCATCAGAAAGCTCCCATGTCTTTTTAGAATCATTTTGACTTTTTATTATTTGATTTATTTTTTGTCTTAAAACTGGCATTTGATCACTTAGCCCTAATTTTTCTAATGTATCTACAACATCACTATTTAGAATATCTTCTATAACTTCTAAAGAAAGATTTTGGCTAGCAAGCCCTTCAGCTATTATATCAATAATATCTGTTTTAAAATCATAATTATAAATATCTTCAGTTGCTTTTTTATAATCTTCTAGTTTTGTTCTTAAATCTTCTACTTCAGCTTCATCAAAATAAAATTTCTTTGCTAATTCTTCATTAAACACTGTCCTTATTGCTATTATCAAAACTGTAATAAAACTTTTTTCTTTTATTTTTTCTTTATTCTTCTCTTTTTGTTCTTGTAATCCTTCAGCCTCTTGTAAATATAGTCCCATTTCATTTCTATACGCATCAACTGCTCTTTCAATAAGACTATTTATTACTAACATTGGGACTAAACCAATTACAAATTTTTTATTCTTATCTTGACTTTGAAATACTTTGACTTTGCTTTCTTTGAATTGTTGATAAATTTCAACTAATTTATTGTTTAATGTAACTCCTAAATCTGGTAATTTTTCATCCAACAATTCAAATCCATAGCTAGAAATTTGTTCATTAATACTCGAATTTACTTTTTCTGCTTTCATTAGAGCTTCTGCAATACTCTCTCTTAGGTTTATCACACTCTCAAAAAAATTATATGCAATTTTATCTTCTGTATCATGTACCATTTTTGAGTTCATTTTTTACTTCCTTTTTATAAAACTTTGTAATTTGTATTATATCATCGTTTTCTTATAAAATCAAGGAAAAAGTGAGTTTAATCAATCTTATCTCAGATATCATAAACCCACTTTTTTTTTTGCCTACTTAGGTATTGTTACTCATAAGAAGAATAATCTTTAGAGCCACATCGCCTCATCAATTAAAACGTTGACGCTCTTCCAAGAATCTCTTCTTGTGTTGCCCACATAAAGTTCTCCTACAAGGAGAACTTTCCTGCTATATAAAAAAAATACACCTCTTATAAGATGTATTTTTATAAACTATTCAGCTTTTTCTGCTGTTTCAGCAACAGTTTCTGTAGCTTCTACAACTGGTTCTTCTGCTAAATTTTCTTTAACAACGATTTCTTTGTTTTCAATTCTAGCTCCAACCATTTCTTTTGTCTTAGAAGCTTTTCCTGTTCTCTCTCTTAAGTAGTATAATTTAGCTCTTCTAGCTTTACCAACTCTAACTACTTCTACTTTTTCAACTAATGGTGAATGGATTAAGAATGTTTTTTCAACACCTACACCGTAAGAGATTTTTCTTACTGTAAATGTAGCGTTAACTCCTCCACCTTGTTTTTTAATTATAATTCCTTCAAATACTTGGATTCTTTCTTTGTTTCCTTCTTTGATTTTAACATGTACTCTTACTGTATTTCCAACTTTTAAATCTGGAATAGTATTTTTTAATTGTTCATGTTCTATTGATTTTATGATATCCATCGTATTTACCTCCTTCTTTCTTCGTACAAGCGGTGCACTGGAATTGTTTTGCACTTTGTACATAATTATTTTATATCTTTTTTAGATTTTATTTCATCTAAATATTCTTTATCTTTTTCAGATAATTCTACATTTTCTAAAAGCTCTGGTCTTTTATAATATGTATTTTTTAAAGCTTGATATCTTCTCCATTTGTTGATATTTTCATGATGACCTGATTGTAAAATTTCTGGTACCTTTACACCTTCAAAGGTTTCTGGTCTAGTATATTGTGGATATTCAAGAATTCCTTGTGAAAATGATTCTTCAGATGTTGAACCATCACTCAAAACTCCATCTACATATCTACTTACAGAATCTATTAATACCATTGCTGGAAGTTCCCCACCTGTTAGTACATAATTTCCAATAGATATTTCCTCATCTACAATTTTATCTAATATTCTCTGGTCTACTCCTTCATAATGTCCACAAAGTATGATAAGATGTTCTTCTTTACTTAATCCTTCTACCTTTTTTTGATTTAAAACTTGTCCTTGTGGTGACATATATATAACTTTAGCATTTGTCTTTTTTATAGATTTATATGCATTATATATAACATCTGCTTGCATTACCATACCTGCACCACCACCATATGGTGTGTCATCAACTTTTTTGTGCTTGTTTTCTGAAAAGTCTCTAATATTTATTAAATTAACTTCTATTAGTTTATTTTCTTCTGCTCTTCCTAGAATACTTTGCTTAACAGGCTCAAACATTTCAGGGAATAGTGTAAGCACATCAAATTTCATACATTCCTCAACTTTCTAAATCAATCCTGGTATTAGATGAACTGTAATTTTTCCACCTTCTAAATCGACATTTTTTATAACATCTTTTATTCCTGGTAGTAAAACTTGTTTTCCTAGTTCATCTTTTATTACATATATGTCATTTGCTCCTGTATTATAGATATCATCAACTTTTCCTAGTAGTTTTCCTTCTTCTGTATAAACTTCTAATCCAATTAAATCTACTATATAATATGTTCCTTCTTCAAGTGGAACAGCATGTTCTCTGTCTACTTCAAGATAAGCATTTCTTAGTAAATCTGCTTGTTCTGGTGTATTTATACCTTCAAGTTTTATTAATACCATATTTTTATGATATCTTACTCCTTCTACTTTATAAAGTTTTGATTCTTTTTTAGATTTAACATATACTTCTTTTAAATCGTCAAATCTTGTTATATCATTTGTAAAAGGTGTTACTTTAATTTCTCCTTTTATTCCATGTATATTAACAATTTGACCTATTTCTAGCTTTTTTTGCATTTTTTACCATTCCTTTCATGGTAAATTTATCTATCCAATAAATTCAACATTTACTTTTTTGTCTTTTTTTCCAGCAACTGCTTTCATTACTGTTCTGATAGATTGAGCTATTTTTCCTTGTTTTCCAATTACTTTTCCAAAGTCTTCATCGGCTACTTTTACTTCGAAAACTATTGATTTTTCATTTTCAACTTCTTT
>OLIS01002956.1_pt1 | contig 10369 bp, 9 predicted proteins | sample 1601351 | NCBI WGS metagenome assembly OLIS01 (sample SAMEA2452122, study PRJEB22498) | human gut metagenome | biome: human feces; feature: human gut; material: feces | place: Australia | collected 2012
GTTCGGGAAAAATGCTTCTTTTGGTGTATTGCAAGTGCCGCAGTACAGCAGCCCATCTTCTGCAACATAATCCTGCGGTTCTGCAGCGGTCGTCATAAGCCTGTCCATCGCTGTCTGGATCGTTTCCGTCATAAACTTTCCTCCTTGTTGTAGGTATAGTCCGGGATGCCTGCTCCCGGTTTCTGTTGTCTTTTCTTTCGTGCTGACCAGCTACGCAGGGTCGCCGCATGGTCTGCGTACTTCCTGCCTGTAGACTGCATATAGATTGAAAGGTCATCAATCAGGGAATCCAACTCTGCAATTTCCATTTTCAGTTCTGAATAATCTTCCAGATAGACATTCCGATAACGCCCATATGCTTCTTTGGTTCTACTCAGTTGGTTCAATCTTAGGTTGTTCTTATTTATTTGGTTAGGTGTGCAGTTTTGCGCAATCGTATTGCTCACTTTTGAGCAATCAGGCTGCTCATTTTTGACCATCTCGACTGTGCATTTCTGCGCAGTAGATGGGAAGCTTAGGAACACCTGGTTTGGCTTGGAAAAGCCATTGGACCGCCGTTCGATCAGCCGTGCGGCTTCCAGTTCCCGCAGGGCACGGGTGACACTGGAAATGCTGCTCTGAAGATCTTCCGCCAGCCCTGCCAACGGATAGAGCACATATGCCCGGCCCTGTGCATCCACCCAGCCGTTCTTCTGGGAAAGGGTCATGCGGTCCAGCAACAGAACATACGTCAATCGTGCCGTATGGGAAAGGCTCATCTGCAGCAGAAATTTCGGATAAGGGAAATAAGCTGGTAGTGGGGTTTGTGCCTTGATGTACTCTTTACTCAAACTTCCTCCTAATCGTTTTCAAAAGTCCCTGCCGAATGGGAAAGTCCTGCACGGGCTTACGCATCCGGCAGGGTTCCGGGGTGCGGGGTGGAAGACCCTGCTGATTACAGGCTCATATCGTAGCTGCGCTTCTTGCGTTTCGGTTGACGCGCACGCTGTTCCTGTCGAGCCTGTTCCTGCCCTGCCTTTTCGCAGACTTTGGCCTCCCACTCGCGTTTCCATGCAAGGTCGGATTTCATCTCATTGGTTTTTCGGAAGATGCTGTACACATTATCCGATGCAATTTCCAGACGCCGAGATTCTTCTTTCAGGGGAGCATATGCCCTATACAAACTTTAAGGGGTGTTTTTAAACCGGGTCTTTTGAAAGTTCAATGAAAATTCATTTTTCCAACGTTCCCCTCTACCTATAACAATCTAAAATGGATTTATGGCAACCAGTTTTTTTTAATTTTGTTGAACCACCTAATTTTAGAACATAGATTTTGTTTATTTTCCACTCATAAAACTAGAGGAAAGCCGTTTCACAAAAGATTTTGAAAACCCCTACACTAATAGGAATCCGCAGAGCCGTTTTGGAATACAGTTTTGAAAATTTCACAATTTTAGGCAAAAAGAAAAACGGCAAAGTTCGCAATAAAACTTTGCCGCTCTTGTGTGAAATCGTATTATTGTATTAACTGATACTGGAAAAAATCGAAGAGTTCTTTATTATTACGATAGTAATCGGAAGCTGCGCGCGTTAACTTTCCGCAAAGGCTATAGAGATCCACCTTCATTCCACAGTCAGACCGAGTGCCATCGGGGTTTGACGCGAACTCAGATGAAATTATGTGTTCTTCCTTGTTAATCACGAGAATAAAGTAATCCATCTTGCAACGCTTTTCTGTGATTTTGTTATTGTCGATATTGGGAGTTCCTTGATGCAGCAAGCAATTTCTCAGACTGTAAACAACCTCACCACTTAAATACGAGAAATCTTCACTATGTGGTCCACTTGGAATTTCACGGAATCCAATATACTCATCATACCATTTTTTATACCGCAGCCCAACATCGTGCTTCTTCCATTTGGGATATTTAGCTTTTCCACAAATATCCGGGAGAGTCAATGCCATTCCCAATGCCGAAATGTAGCAGTCATTTTCTAAGCAGATGTTAATCTCTTTAACAATGCGGTCAATCATATTTGGTTACCACTGTTCCCTACAATCTTTTTGATTACGAAGTTCCTGAACTTTTCCTGGCAACTGGTTATCTAATGCATAGATCAATTCATTAATTTCGATTTCAAGCTGTTCTCCAAGGCGAGAAACAGACGGATAGCAGGTCGCATTCTGAAGCTCATAAATTTTCCCATGTTTGAGCCGATCAATGTCATTTAAAATCTTTTTTATTTCATATGAATATTGTTCTGAAACTTTCATGTCTAACTTATCTCCTATTTGTTAAATATACTTTCCCAGCAACGAATGGAACAGTCTGAAATGTTGTTCTTTGGTTTCTTCTGTCCTTTCTGTCAATGTGAAAATTTTTGCCATCGGTGAAATTGGGTTATCACCCAGCTCATGATCATAGAAATTGAATATATCATCAGATTCTTCGGAATCGGCAGATGCTTTTCCGTTTAGAACAATCAGCCCCCCATTCTGACCTTGCATATTGATTGTTGAAACAGAAAACAAGTATTTGTAAGCAAGTTCCGGAAAATATCTAGTACGAACAGTATTCTTTCTTGAAAATTTTGCATCTAAAATAAAATATATCTCATTATCATCAGACTGCACTTTTATTACATAGTCCGGTAGATACGGACGAGCCGTCGTACGCGTAGAGCGGATAGAAACACTGTTATTACGATATAAGCCAATGTTGTTTTCTCCCTTATGACTTGCCCCTTGAATAGCTGGCTCATAATAAATGGTAAGATGTTTTTTAGACAGCTTGTTAACAAAATAAAAGGTATTCGGAACAATTGATAAATCTTGTGTGCACTTCTTTTCATCAAGATTTGAATATGAAAAATGCTTTGATTCTTCCATGATATAGCTTTCTTGAATAACAAAATCACAAAGCTGAATTAGCACATACATTTCATAAATCTTGTGACTTCTCAAGAGTGGAAGTAAAATATTTTCTCGTTCAAAATTATAAGAACCATACATAAACCATTCAATCATCAAATTATATATTATGTGGTATGCTTTTATTTCTCTGAAGATTGGCGATGGCATAGGAACCGATTGAACGAGAATCGGTTCAATCAGAAAAATCTGTCGATAACAATTGTATAGATTTTCTATTTGTGTGCGCAGTTCCAGTAATTTCTTTTGAGATTTTTTTAATCTTTCCTTTCCGATATCCAGAATTACAATGGCAGAGCTTGCATAGCCATTAGCGGCCACAGTCGAAGGCAGTGTGTATTGTATAATTTGTTCTTGAATATTTTTGCAGAGAACCGTTACCGTTTGATACACTGAAAACAAAAAACCAATGATGATTTTATTTTCATATATATCATAGTTATTCTCGTTTTCTGCAACAAGAGCTTTTTGCGGAAAGTAATTTGCGCGTCCAACTCGGATACCCGTTGAATTAAAATTTTTTTGTAATTGCTCTGGATGTTGTGCAATATATTGAAGGGTTCTGAGTGAGATGTCCTTAACCTTCTCGTATGATTTTATGTTCTCAACTCGGTTCAGCGAAAACGCCGCATTTGTCTTGAAATACCGAAAATTCTCCCTGTAGGATGTAACAATTTTTCCAAGTACTTCAATTTGTCCATTCAAATCTTGAATTGGCGACTTTCCAAGTGTTCGGTTATCTTGGGAACGTTGTTCATTATTAAACAAATAATACGGTGATTTTTCATAGATAGTCTTTACCATTCTTTGAACCGACTCATTATTAATTGAATCAATTACAAGAACTGGAAGATATGTCGTATTACAGTTTAGCTTTTCTGAATTTTCGGTTTCAAATTCAAAGTCTACTTGAGCAAATCCAAAACTGTCCAAAAAAATACGCGATTCTTGAAATTCAATTATTCCATCGCGAAAATTTTTTATATCACACACATATCCATTAACAGACACTGATATTTTCTGTATTGGAGGCAAATTGTTCAGATGAAGTTCAACAGAATAACAATAATCGGCATAAACACCTAACGAAGTATCGTGTCTATAACGTAAATCTTTTTCCGTTTCATTCCATTCATACAACGGCAAGGTAAGCGATTGTTCAGTGTCAAGCCCATAAGATTTTCCTATAAGAGTTAAAGCATCGCTAAACATTTATAAGACCTCTTAAAAATATTGATAATAATTCATTGAAATTTTTCCCCGTTCATAAATTTCTTTTACCTTGGTAGCACATTTTTCAAAATGGTTTGCGTTAAATAACTGCTCAAGCGTCTTCAAAGAATTTCCATAATCATCACCACTGCCATTGATTTTCGGAAGCACCTTTTGTGCAAACGCATAGTCCAACGCAACAATCGATGGATCTGTTCCATCTATAGCAGAATCGAAAAGATTTTGACTGACAGACCAATAGAGTCTAATTGCTTTTTCTGTACGAGGACTAATTCTAATATTCAAAGAACAAAAAGCATTAGATAGTTTCTTGTAAAGCTCTGCTATTTTATCCGAAAAAGCGACAGGATTTGTGCATCCAAAAGCATCCACAAACTGCTTCCATGTAATTGTTTGCGATGGTACAGAACTAAAATCAACTTCAACAAAATCAGTGTCAACAGTTACACTAGGCAGACTAATAATAAAAGCTCTGTCCAAAAGACGCGGTGACAAAATCTCCGTAGTGTGATCATTGTTTATCGTTGCAACAAATCTAAGAGTTTGAGGAACTTTCAATTCGAAGTCTTTTCCAAGTTCAAGGTATTTTGTAGCACTATCCGAATCGCAAGCATTCATAAAATCCGCCCAATAATACTCCATCGGACTAAGGTTTGCTTCATCAAGCAGTATAATAAATGGATATTTAGATGAATCCCCTTCTTGGTTTAAAATTCGCAAACCGTCGCACAGTTGCTTGTTAGCCGATTCAAACTCTTTCGATAACGGATTGTAATACCCAATAAAATCACGTTTAGATGTCCACCCACGTTCAACAGAAACAGGCACGTAACGACCAGTATAATACTCTTTTTTCACAGATTGATTCATAGTCACTTCGGGCAATGTCAAGCCCAAAACGTGTGCAAAAATATTACAAATCGATGTTTTTCCGGTTCCGGGTTCTCCTGAAAAAACTGTTAGAAAGTTTTGAGCCACACAAACGCCGATATTAATTATTTCGTTTCGAGTATATGATGGTCTATAAAATTTTACGTTACTTACCACATAATCAACTACATTTAGCTTGTCCTTGCTCCACGAGTCGCTCGTTGTAATTTCTGTGATTTTTTTATAATCATCCCTTGTGTTTTCGTGTCGCCATGTAGATGCTGCTTGTAACATTTTCTCTGTTAAGACACCATCAAATGCTATGTCAGTTATACCATTTAGGCTTTGTACACTTTGAACTTTCTCTGTAATTGCATTTTCTAATTTTCTCTCTACGTCTTTATATTTTCTTTCAGCCGCTTCAATTTTTTTGTTAAGTTCTTCTTTTGTTCTCTCTCGGAACTGGATTTCAAAGTCTAGATTTTCGACCGTTTTATGCTTATCTAATTGTAATTCTAACGCCTTAATTTTGTCTCGTTGTTCCTTGTTTTCACTCTCGGATTTCCTCTGCTTTTCTGTATCTTCCAGTCCTTTTTGTGCTTCTTCAATTTCTTTTTCCAATTCAGACAATTTATCTTGTTCACGTTTAACTTTATCACGAACAATATCCAAAGACTGAATTTTGCTGGAAAATTCAGGATCATCCAAAGCGTTTTCTAATACAGAACGAAGATCATCATCATCTCCATACTCAGCAAATAATCCAGCTACCGCAGAGGCAATTTCCTTTGAATATTGAGATTCATTTCTTGAATTTTCAATGAAGTTTGAAATTTTTTTCTTACGTTCTTCTGCGGTATTAGAATCGAGTCCAACAAAAACACTGGACATATAGTTAGCAACAACTGCTTCTGGTGAGTTTAAATCTCTTTTGTCTTTTAAAGTACGAACGAAACTCTGCAACAATTCTTCTTCGCTCAAAACATCTCTGTAAAACATTTCCAAATTTGAACGTAGAACATACTTTCCAATATCAATATCGAATCGGAGGCAGCACTCATCAAGTGTCTTAGACATTTTGGGACGCCAGCATTGAATCGTCCCATTTGGGGATTTCAATACTTTGATTTGATGATTTGCATCCACTTTATACGGTCCATACAGTAAGCCATCTTCTTCAACAAAAACATCTTCTGAATTTTGAATATTATCTTCCAAGATTAAATTTGCTGATCCTGAGAAATCCAATTTTGTTGCCAGATGGACAACAGGAAACAAATCAATATCTTTTAAACGATGGATTCTATTGCGATTATACAAATCGTCAACGTCCAATTTCCTTTCTGTTTGGTTAAGCTGATCTCCTCTTCGGTTTTCACTTAAATCTTCTTCTGAAAATTCAATCAATGCAACCTGATTTGCACGAAATACATCTGAACACTTATGCTGTGCATACAACTGAGAAGACAGATTGATGTTTCCTTTCTGCGGAAATTCTGTTGCAGGCGATTCTATTTTAGTGATTTCATTATCTACTGTAAATACCGGATAAAAATTGTAATAGTACAAATTCTGTTTTAAAACATAGCCCAAGTATTTTTTCATAATCATATTATGTTTTACCTGTTCTTCAATGGGGTTTAACACTGTTTCATTTTCTGTTTCACGAATTAGTTCATCGTATCGCTTTTCAATAGGAGCTACATCCAGCCCACATTTGAGATAATATGCGAGAATTCCAGGGTATTCTTCTATAGAAAATGTTTGCGCATCTTTGGGCGTCAAACAATTGTACTCATCAACAACTAAAGACAAAAATGTTTCACAGAACAAATGACTTTTTACTGCGTGCGCTGAAAGAACTTTTAATGGAGCATATTTCAAATTTCTGTATCCGTCAATAGAGTATTGCTTCAATTTTGAGTTTGATAGTAACTTATTGCGTTTATCGTCTGGTAACAAGCGAAGTAGCTCCAGAAAACTTTCTGTTGATAACATTGCCAAATCATCCTTTCTAAGAAGCGAAATCAACATGTTTATTATAACATTTACAACAACATCCTACAATATCAAATGTCAAATTAGGCATTTCGACAATATTTGTTATTGAAATCCTATAAAATTCACCAGCATTCTTTTAAGAATTCAAATTTTGACGTAGACTATTTAGACTCTTCAAGCAGAAAAGGACATATGAAAAAAAGGGGGTTGCAAAACACAACAGCCCCCTCTAAAATCACCTATAGATTAGCCCTGCTTGAATAACTTCCTTCGCTCGGTTCTGGATACTGTTCATCCTACGCACCCATTCCATTTGATTTGCGGCTTTTAATTCTTTGTTCACCCCCTCACGTTCTGCCATCTGCCGGGTAAGCAACTCCAGCTGTTCCTCTGCCTGTGCATCAATGCCTGCCAGATAGGTGTTCAACCTGCCGGACAGCAGGAGAACCTGATACCGCGCTGGATGATGTTCTTTCAGATACCGTTTGTACATTCTACCCCAACGACCAACAGGGCGAAAATCCTCTGCCAAAATCAAGGCAGGAAAGTAGTAATCTCCGACCAGCACATAGTCCAGCCCATTATTTTCATCATGCAATCTAGTGTTCGGCTTTTCCATTGCACACCTCAAATCTTTCTCTGCTGGCGCAGGTACTCTTCAAAAATGCTTCTCCGAATCAAAATCTTCCGGCCAATCTTATAGATAGCCCCACATTCATGTGCCATCCGGGTGACTGGTTTCAGTCCCAGCCCATAATAATCGCTTGCCATGCTGTAAGTCACGAACTCATGCCGCATAAAATCCATATCTTCATCATCAATCTGGTCGGAGAACATCCACACCCTGCCATTCACTCGTCCTCGACCTCCTCCACGGTAATTTTTCTTGCAGGTTCGTGGAAGCGTTCTAAATAGGCATCAAAAATCTCCCGGTTGATAAGCACCGTGCTGTCGAAGCGGTAGATTGCCCCGGCATCGCTGGCAAGCTCCAGCAGCTTCTTGTGGGATAAGCTGTACACGATTTCTGCCTGCTGGTAGCGCAGGAACTGGCGGCGCAGCTTGCGAAGCTGGTCAGGGATTTCTTTCATGGGTTTGATGGGCTTGTAGTCGTTTTTCATAATCTTATCCTCCGTTTTTTGTGACTGTCTGACAGAAGTTGGCCGCAGGAGCAAACGAAAAGAGCACCTCTCGGATGGTTCCAAGAAGTGCTCTTACAGCTTTGTTCAAGCCTTGTGCGTTTTGTCTGAAATCCGTCACGCTTCATAACGGGACGTGATTCTTCAGGATTTTGCTGTCAAATTGATGTCAAAACGGGGATGACACAGCTTTTGCAAGAAAATCAGAAGTCAAATCTTTCGTTTCTATGTTGATTTCCTCGTGGTTCACTGCTCAATCGGCTTCATCGTGGGGACAGGTCAAGGAAGGCTCACAAATGGCTTTATTTTCCTTTATAAGCCTATCCATGCGGCTTCCTTTTTCCTGCTCCCGTACGTCACCCTACGCAACTCTCCACAACTTACCGGCAATTTGGTGTAAAAGTGGTGTAGTAGTTGGTGTAGTGGATTTCAGACCGAAATGCCCAGTTTACCGTTCAGATTTGCAAAGGAATGGGCTTTGGCTTCCTTGGTGGCTTCCGCGTAAATCTCCATCGTGGTGCTGATGTCCTTGTGTCCCATGATGTCCTGAATGATCTTCAGGTTGGTCTCATTTTCGCACAGCCGGGTGCAGAACGTGTGCCGGAGATTATGGCAGGAGAAAGGCGGCAGCAGCTGCGGTTCCCGCTTTTCCTTTTCGGCCTTTTCCAGTTCGGCTTCGTTGTAGGCCACGCTGATGCGCTTGATGGCGCGGTTGACCGTCTGCGGATTCTGCGGCTGGCCGAAGCGGTTCAGGAATACGAAGTCCGAGATTCCGTCGATCTCGTATTCGCACACCAATTCCAGTTCCTGCTGGTTGGCGCGCTCCTGTTCCAGTGCCTTCCGCACTTCGGGCAAGATCGGAATTGCCCGCTTACCGGCGGCAGTCTTGGGGGTGGACATGGTGAAATAGCAGCCGCCCACCTCGTGGTCATGGTACACCAGATTGTGCTGGATGGTGATAAATCCACTCTCAAAGTCGATGTCGTTCCAGCACAGGCCAACCGTTTCCGAGATGCGGCATCCAGTACCCAGCATAAAGGTAAACATCGGGAGCCAGTGCTGGAACTTCGGCGTTTTCTTGATGAAATTCAGAAACGCCTGCTGCTGGGGCAGGGTCAGAGCGTGGCGTTTGGGCGTTTCGTACTGGTGGGCGGCTTTAATAGCCGTCAGGACACCATCCGTGGGATTCACACGGATGTACTCATCGTCCACAGCCACCGCAAAGACCTGATGGAGAACATTCTGGATGGTTTCCAGCGTGTTCAACGCCATCTTGCCGTTGCGGACGATGCCATTGTAGTAGCTGCGGATATCCGACTTGCGAATGTCCTTCAGTTTCATCACGCCAATCTCATCCCGGACGAACCGATTGTACATATAAACGTAGTTGGCAAAAGTATGCTCTTTCAAGCCCACCTTGTTCTTACGCCACAGTTCAAACAGGTCATTCAGGGTCATGCTGCACTCCGGGATGCGGATGCCATCTGCCAAGTCGTGCTGGATCTTCTCTTCCTTTTCGCGCAGCCCCTCCAAGGTTGCATCATAGATGGTATGGCGTTTTCCGTTTTTTGCAGTCCAACGGTACATATACAGCCCGTCGCTCTTGCGGTAGACCTCGCCATCTTTCAAAACACGGCCTTTATTATCTTTACGTCTTTGCATATAAACTCTCCTTTTCATTCACAGAATGTTGAAAAGGAGCCTTACGCCATGAGTATACCATGACGCAAGACTCCCTGCAACATCAAACGGTCAATTTTCTACACCGCATCAGATCGAGAATGCCTTGTCCAGATATTCGTCCAGCTTACGGCGTTTGATCAGCCGTTTGGTTCCGTTCCAAAGGACGAACTTGCATTCATCGCTATCGGTCATTGACCGCAGTTTATTGATACCGATCCCAGAGTAAGCCGCCGCTTCCTCCAAGGTCAGATTACTCTTTTGCCAAATCGGAACTTCTTTCACTTGCACCTCCAATTCCTTGTAACCGGGTGCCGGGGCAGAAAGTGCCAGCTTTCTGCCCCAAACGCTCCCGATGAGGTTCAGATTTCCGAGTGCCCCTCCTGTGTGCGGGGTTGTGTCGTTGGTTTGTTTTGTGCCTGTTCTGCCTGCAAGCGGCTCAGCAGTTGCAGAACGGAATCTCGTGCTTTCTCCTTGACCTGCTCCTTGCCTTTCTGCCGGACTTCCGGCTTCAGTAGCTTTTCCTGCAGACGTGC
>OLIS01002961.1_pt1 | contig 10363 bp, 5 predicted proteins | sample 1601351 | NCBI WGS metagenome assembly OLIS01 (sample SAMEA2452122, study PRJEB22498) | human gut metagenome | biome: human feces; feature: human gut; material: feces | place: Australia | collected 2012
CAACAGACCGGTTGGCAGGGTTAAGTATGCGCTAAATTAATTCCGCCAACGGGTTATTTATAGTTAAAAAACAAATCATTAATACTAACGACTATGCGCGTAATTATTGAAAAAAATTATGATGAGCTGTCACGTTGGGCAGCCAATCACGTAGTAGAGACAATCAACAAGTTCGCTCCAACAGCAGAGCGTCCATTCGTACTTGGTTTGCCAACTGGTTCATCCCCAATGGGTATGTATGCAGCGCTCGTAGAGGCTGTCAAGGAAGGCAAGGTATCATTCAAGCACGTCATTACTTTCAACATGGATGAATACGTGGGTTTGCCAGAGTCTCATCCAGAGAGCTACCACTCATTCATGGCAAAGAATCTGTTCGATCACATTGATTGCCCTAAGGAGAACATCAACATTCTCAATGGTAATGCAGAAGACCTCGAAGCTGAGTGCGAGCGCTACGAGCAGAAGATCAAGGCTGCAGGCGGTATCGACCTCTTCATTGGCGGCATTGGTCCTGACGGCCACATCGCCTTCAATGAGCCTTACTCTTCCCTCACCTCACGCACTCGTGTGAAGACTCTCACCACCGACACCCGCATCGCCAACTCACGCTTCTTCGGCAACGATCCTGAGGCTGTTCCTGCTTTGGCTCTTACCGTAGGTGTAGGCACCGTGATGGACGCAAAAGAGGTGATGATTCTCTGCAATGGCCACAACAAGGCACAGGCTCTCCACGCAGCCATCGAAGGTCCTGTTACACAGGCTTGGACCATCAGCGCACTCCAGCTCCACAAGCACGGCATCATCATCTGTGATGAAATGGCTACAGACGAGTTGAAAGTGGGAACCTACCGCTACTTCAAGGATATCGAGAAGAACAATATCTAAAAGACCCCTCGACCGAGAAAATTCCAACAGACCGAGAAAATTCCAACATTATCAATATATTACATTACATAAATATATTACGTTATGAGATTAAATCTTAGTTCACAAATCGTGCTCAACAAAGTACCTGTGGAATTCTACAAGCCTAAGACGACCGTGGAATACTCCGAAATCTCCCGCATGGAGAAAATTCATACCGACATCTTCGCATCTGTAAGCGAAGGCTGTAGTCATATTGCCGACTGCATTGAGAAGGGCATTAAGGCTGCCCAGCACGAAGGCAAGTATTATGTGATGGCATTGGGCACAGGCCTCTCTGTCAATCCTGTATATGATGAATTGGTAAGCCGCTACGAGAAGAAGAAACTGAGTTTCCGCAATGTTGTAGTATTCAATGCCTATGAGTATTACCCACTCCGCAAGGACAGTTCTATCCGCAGCATCAACCAGCTCAAGGAGCATTTCCTCGACCACGTGGATATTACAGAACAGAATATCTTCACCCTCGATGGCAGCATCGCACAGGAGGCAGTACAAGACACCTGCCGCCTCTATGAGCAGCGTATCAAGACCTTCGGTGGTCTCGACATTGCCATCCTCGGCATCGGCCGCATGGGTAATATCGCAGCCAACGAACCAGGATCAAGCATCCAGTCGCTCACTCGTATCATCCTCATCGGCAATATGTCACGCGAGGAGATGGAAAACAGCTTCAAGACCAAGGAGCAGGTTCCTCCATGTTCACTCACAATGGGTGTTGGCACTCTCCTGACAGCCAAGACCGTATTCCTGACAGCATGGGGCGACGAAAAGTCTGAGATTATGCAGAAGGTGATAGAGGGCAACATCACAGATACCCTGCCTGCTACTTTCCTGCAGACTCACCCAAACGCACAGGTGGTATTGGATTTGAGTGCAGCTGCCCATCTTACCCGCATTGAGCACCCTTGGTTGGTTTCATCATGCGAATGGACAGACAAGTTGGTACGTTCTGCACTGGTTTGGCTCTGCCAGAAGATCGACAAGCCAATCCTGAAGTTGACCAACAAGGACTACAACGAGAATGGTCTGAGCGAGCTGTTGGCTCTCTATGGTTCTGCATACAATGCTAATATCAAGATTTTCAACGACTTGCAGCATACCATCACCGGTTGGCCTGGTGGCAAACCAGACGCTGACGACACCTATCGTCCAGAGCGTGCCAAACCATATCCAAAGCGTGTCGTAGTGTTCTCTCCACACCCAGACGATGACGTTATCTCTATGGGCGGAACCATCCGCCGTCTGGTTCAGCAGCACCACGACGTGCATCTGGCTTACGAGACATCCGGCAACATCGCAGTAGGTGATGAGGAAGTAACACGCTTCATGCACTTCATCAATGGTTTCAACCAGCTCTTTGCAGAATCCAAGGACAGCATCATCGCCAACAAGTACAAGGAGATCAAGAAATTCTTTGCCAACAAGAAGGAGGGCGACTTCGATACAAGAGACATTCTTACTATCAAGGGTCTTATCCGTCGTGGCGAGGCACGTATTGCTTGTACCTATAATGAGATCCCGCTGGATCATGTCCACTTCCTCGACCTTCCATTCTATGAGAGCGGTAAGATAGAAAAACTCCCTATGACCGAGAAGGACGTAGCAGTAGTAAGACAGTTGCTGCAGGAGGTGAAGCCTCATCAGATCTATGTAGCTGGCGACTTGGCAGACCCTCACGGCACCCACCGCAAGTGTACTGACGCCGTATTGGCCGCCATCGACCTCGAGAAGGAGGCAGGCGCAGAGTGGCTGAAAGATTGCCGCATCTGGATGTATCGTGGAGCATGGGCAGAATGGGAGATTGAGAACATCGAGATGTGTGTTCCATTGAGTCCAGAGGAATTGCGCGCTAAGCGTAATTCTATCCTGAAGCACCAGTCTCAGATGGAAAGTGCTCCTTTCCTCGGCAATGACGACCGTCTCTTCTGGCAGCGTGCGGAAGACAGAAACCGCGCTACAGCGCAGTTGTATGATAACTTGGGTCTTGCTTGCTATGAGGCGATGGAAGCATTCGTAGAATATAAACCTTTATAATCTGATTCAGATTCCATAACTGAATATATCTTAAGAGTCCTCAGCTGAATTTCAGCTGAGGGCTCTGTTTTTAGGCACTGATTACGCGGTTCTTTTGGGATTGGTGAAGAGTTTTCGCAGTGTCATGTAATCCCCCTGCTGTCTTTCGGAAAAATCGGACAACTTTCTCTGGTGTAACACGAACTTTTCCTCATGTAACATTTTTGTATATTTCCCTCTTTATGTAACATTAGCGAAAGTTATTGTTATATTATAGAAATATAAATCATCGGAAAAGTTGTAATTTTGCATCGCATTTTCAGAGTAAATCTGGAATTAAAACAACGCTAAAATTATAAAATCTTAAGTACCATTGTCCCCCGCGAATATAAAATCATCACATTTGGGAACATATACGTTTAATCATTTTGGAATCACCATTGTTTGTATTGATGTTTCTTTGTAAAAATTTATGTTATGAAAAAATTATGTTTAATTTTAACTGTATTGTATGCTATTTGGGCTAATTGTAGCGCTCAATCACTTAACATCGCTAGAAATCTGCTGGAAGGTAATAGTTCGACGTTTGATTATGATAATGATTGGGGCAACTGGGAAGATCAGGGAAGCCATTGCGGTAAAACCTTAGCGTCAGGAGACGGTCCTGATGGCTCGCAGTGTGCTCGTCTTACTCCTAAAGCTAACGCAACTGAGAACTATAATGCACAGTTGAGATACACGTTTGCTGCTACACAAGGAACAACTTACGTGTTTCGCTTAAAAGCAAAGAAAGTCAGTGGAAACGGTACAATCCAGGCGATTATGCAGCACAATGCCGAACCTTACGAACAGAAAGCATTTTTTGAAGCAAATGTAACAGGTGATTGGGCTACTTATGAAGGTGAGGTAACTGCCGACCGTGATGACTATAACGCCATCATTATTAACTATGGTAAGTGTGGCGATGTGCTGATTGATGATATTGAGTTTGGTGTAAAGACCTATAACGTAATAAATGTCGAGGGCAAAGACCGTAGATACTGGCTCTATGTACCTGCTTCTGTGGCAGGAAAAACGAATGTGCCAGTGGTATTCTCTCTCCACGGACGTGGTGGTACAGGTAATCCGAATGACGCCAATTCAAGTAAATTAGGCAAACCAACTTTTACCTCACTTGCAGATAAAGAAGGCTTCATCGTGGTCTATCCTCAAGGACGAGATGGAACGAATCAAGCAGACTATCCCGACGACGGCAACTGGAATAAAGGTTTTGAGAATACTACCGGCTGGGAAGCCACTGGAAAAGAGAATGCAGATACAAAGTTTATCAAGGCACTTGTGGATGAGATAAAGAAAATCTACGCTTCCAACAGCTATATCTCCGTCGATCCGACGAAGTTCTACCTCTGTGGATACTCCATGGGCGGCATGATGACATACGCTTGTGCGAAAGTGCTCAATGGCACATTTGCGGCATACGGTTCATGCAGTGGCTACCCTCTCAATGAGTTTCACATGAACCTCGCTACGGAAAACCCTATTCCGTTTATCCATATGCATGGCAATAAAGATAATATGCTTGGCATCAAGCATCTCAACACCATTATAGAAAACCTCCTGTTCCGCAATGGATGCGACCTCTCAAAGCCGGTTATTAATACGGGCTGGACGACCAATGTGAATGGTGAAACGCATCAATTCAAGAGATATGATTTCACAGGTGTGAATGGTGTGAATGGTGTGAATGGAGTGCCTGTCACCACTGTCACATTTGAGGGACTTTGGCATGAAGTGGAAGCGAACGCACCTGCTTATCTTTGGGATTTCTTCAAAGACAAGACCACAGATATGTATAAGTCTGACATAGAGTGGAAATGGGATATGCCAACGATAAACAAGAATATTACCAACAGCTCAAGCCCCTCTTACTACGGTTGGAAGCATGAGGAAAATGGCGAGAACTGGTCGCTGACTTACGGTGGAGGAGGCAATACTAAGTGTTCAATCCATAATTGTACCAGTGCTGATCCAAATTGTAACGGCAATCATAATGTCTATAATTCCATCCAGCTCACTCCAGGAAAGCACACCCTATATGCTAAGATGACGAGCACATCTGGAGTATCATCAGTGACATTGCGAAATATCCTCACCGGTGCAGAGACCGTTGCACGTAAGGTAGACGACAACAGTGGCACCGATGACCATACTGATTTCAATGTGCTGTATGAGTTTGAAGTAGGAGAGGGCGCGGAGTTTTCTCTTGAGCTCAAGTTTTCAAATACCAACAGTAAATGCACCCTGCTTGAAATCCATAAAGGATCCTACAGACCAAATGGCGTAAAGGATGAGAGCCAGGATAATGCCACCGTTCACCTCGATGACGGTAAATTGGCTGAATTGACATTCGAAAATGTTGCCGATATATGGTCTATAGAAAAACCTGTAAACGAACTTACTCCTGATGGCAAAAATATGAAACTCTATATGAAGAGTCGACTTGGCAGCGTTAAAGATGGCAAGTTTGTCAATAAGGATAAGTATATCGTGGAGGATGCTGTTTTCGGACATTATTTCCAGAATATCCCTGATGCAGATATCTATGACAGATATGGCGCGTCAGACTATATGCGTGTAGTATTGGGTGAGAATAATTCTCTTTCTGGCCATAACGGTATAGCTGGAATACAGACCACAGGAAAGGTGACAATAGGATTCTGGGTAAATGGAGATATAGCAGTCAATCGTGGACTGGCTTATGACCAGCCGTCAATGTTCTATATTGCAGGAGATACGTATAAGGGACCGAATCCAGATCAAAATAACGGAGAATATAATCCTCATATGTTTAATATCACCTGCAGTGGTGGACTTACAGGCTATATGAATGATGGTAAATTCACATATAATAGCGGTACAAGCAGTTTTGGCGAGTTGTGTGACACACAGTCCAACGCGGATTTCTACAACAAGAATTTCTATAAGGACTGCAACTGGCATTACATCACTTACCAGATGTATGACAACCTGTCACGATTTAATATGTATGTAGATGGAGAACCGACATGTTTGGGTGGCTATGCCACCACGCATAATGCCGAGTCGCTGAAAGAGTGTATCAAAGGACTGAATAGCATAGTGCTCGGTGGCGCCAATGCCAACAATGTGGAATTCGCCTATGACGTGGCGTTTGCCTATGACGACATCGTAATCTATAATCGTGTGCTGTCAAAGCGTGAGATCAATGAGATTATCAAGAAGAAGAACTATTCACCGTCAGTTTGGCATTTCGATCGAAATCTGGAAAACAACATTTTCTTCAATCGTGATTTGCTGAACACGAACATGTGGGCTTCATCCAATGGCGTTTATACGCTCAATACCAATTTCTCCTCAGCAGCAGCATTGACCTATGATGGAATCACTGAGATTCCTGCTTTCAAGGGTTTGCGGTTTGTCACTAATGGTAAACAGATACAGATAGATGCAAAGAGCGGTGCTCTCCGTCTTTCACAGGGCGTCAAGGTGGTGTTCTCCAATCTGGCAAAGGATACCTATGTGAGGATGGAATACAAGGATGATAATGTGAATTGGAATAATCCTGAGTTAAAGAATGTAACTATATCAGGCAAAACCCCTTCGCCAAGTCAGGGTTGTGTTAGAACATTGTTCAAGGTTGGTGGTACAACATCTGAAGAAACCAGCATTACTATGCCATCTGACATAAACATAATCCGAATGGAAGCCACTAACAAGAATTTCGCACAGATAAAGTTTGTGGATAATTCGAATAATGTGGTTAGTGTGGTGAATCCTTCTAATAATGAGCCACTTCCACATAAGGTCCTGTATGTCAATGGAGTACACACTGATGATACGAGTTATAAATTCAAGTATACGAGTTCTTCTCCTCATGTGGCTTCCATTGACAGTATTACAGGAGAAGTCACTTTGCATGGCATAGCCGGCAGCACTGTGATAACGGCAGAGCTCATCAATGACGAGAATAAGTATGATTGTGACATCTATGACCAGTATGCCTTTGAGCCATCAAATCGTATCTTCTCATCCTATGAGATTGTAGTGACGCCAGATCCAAACACATCATGCAGGGTGGAAGACAATAAAGAGTACACGGTCGGTCAGACATTGTATAATGGTGACAAGACAGTCGGAGTGACACTCGGAGGATGGACTTATAATAATGGTACTTATTATGGTAATACAGACTCATATACGGCAAAAGAACCATGGGAAGGACATAAATTCGAGAAGAATGCTGACCGAAATGGTTACCTTGCAAATAGCCGCAAGACGGAAGAAGATGTATTCCATGAATTCTTCAATGATGCCAAAGCGACGTTCTCCACAAATGGCAGTTGTGCGGCGAAGAGCGAGCAACTGGAGAAGGATTATGCCGCAACAGGCAACTATTCTGCCCCGAAAAACAACGAGTCTGTTGCCAACGAGACACCTTGGCTCTTGCCTTGCCGTGGTTCGCACATCAAGATAGAGCCTACAGATGCAGGATTGATCTCTGTCTATGTGATGCAGGAGGGCTGTGTCAGTCACGATGCCAAAGATGAGCCTATCGACGTTACAGTCAAGAAGGTATATGTGGCTGATGAGAAAGGCGAGATAGTCAAAGATGTGGTGGCGGACACCAAGAGTAAGGTGGCAGCGCAGATGTGGAAAGATGATGGACGCGCCAGAGCCGAGTATCGCTGGGACGATTCAAGGTTCGCTTATAATGAAGCAACAAAGAACTCCTTCACTAACAACATCAAAGAATTTGATGACAAATGGTCATTCCTCGACAACTGGCCTAATCCGGGTATGCAGCAGCACGTATTCAAACTTGGCAATGATGAAGATGGACATGTGCTGATCACTAAGGGCATTGTCAGATATACATTCAATGTGCTTCCAGGCAAGACCTATTACATCTTCTCAAATACGGCAAAGCTCGGACTGGCAGGCTTTACATTCGAGAAAGGCAAACACGCTAAATATCATAAGGTGCAACCTGACGCTAAGCATGATGAATGGAGGGCAACAGGTGAAATTGTGGACGTTTCAAAAGTCAAAGATGTCGTGCTTGAGGATGGAAAAGACTATTCTGCGCCTACTGATGCAGAGAATGCGAATGTCACGCTTAATCGCACATTCTATAAGAATCGTTGGAATGCCATCTGTCTGCCTTATTCCATCAATAGGAGACAGATAGAGGAGGTCTTCGGCGACGGAACCATGGTGGTGCTGATGAAAAACATCGACACTTCCACCAAGAAAGTGATGTTTATCGAGCATGCCAATCAGGACATCATCGCCGGTTATCCTTATCTTATCTTCCCGACAAAAAAGAATGATACTGATAAGAAAGACCATTCGCCAATCATTGGCATAACAACTCGCGCCACATTCGGTGAGGCTGACAGTCCGCTTTTTAGTGTAGGAACTGATGGAAAGACATATTCTTTTACAGAGCCAATGCAGAGCGATGCACTCGTCTTTAAGGGTACATTCACTAATGCTACGCTTAATGAAGGATCTTACGTAGTGACGAATAAGGGTGTTCTCTCACGTATTCCTAAAGATAAAGATGGAATGAAGATAAGACCTTACCGTTCTTACATCTATTTTAATAGGCAAACTGCTGGTGCAAAGGCGATTTCGCTACAAAGTATGAATGTAAACGGTTTTGAAAATGATGAAGACAATACTACAGGCATTGAAAATCTGCTCTTTGAGAGTGGTATCCTTACTCATTCTGCTGATGTCTATTCCATAGATGGACAGTTGGTTCGTAGTAAAGCTCTTAATTTTAACGGACTGCCTAAAGGCGTTTATATAGTTAATGGTAAGAAATATGTAAAGAAATAATTGTTACAAAGATGAAAAAAGATTATATTATTCCGACAATCTTCTTTATAAAATATGAAGAAGAGTCAAAACTACTCGGTAACAGTCTCCATAATGCTGACAGCGTGCATGCAGCTCCTGATGTTGATAACAATTTGATGGATGGTAATACAGATTTAAATATTGATAACACAGGAAACATATCAGAGGGTGATTATGCCAAAAAGACTGATTGGTTCTTTGATGACAATGCTTTCTCTGACTTCTGATAGGATTCAGACTTGAATGAAAACAGAAAACCTGTCTTGCATCTCAGCACATTCGTAGCGCGAAAGAGCCACGCCGCGAATGTTCTGAGTAGCAAGACAGTTTTTTTTGCAAAAGATATAGATATGTAGATTCTAACTTAAAAGTGTACCACCCAACTATAGAGAGAAAAGTATGTAATGGAGTATCTATCCGCCAAGTCTGGTGGTGAACACCGACGAGTAGCAAGAGTACTTCATACGCCAGAGTTACCCTTCTGCAACGATGCCAGGGGTAAAAGGTTTCTCGCCTATAAACTTGCGCTATATGAGTAAGTTTTTCAAACTCTATGCTCCTCTATATAGAAATATTCCGCAGACTGCGGAACTTTTCTCTGATTCGTTGTCAGACTCAAATGTTCCGCAAGTTGCGGAACAATCTAAAAAACGTCAACAGCCTGTTGATGATTTCAAGATGTTGCTCTCCATTCCTTGGGACCATCATCGCCGTATCATTGACAAATGTAAGGATGATATGAACAAAGCCCTGTTCTTTGTAAGAAAGACATGGGAAAATAACTGGGGGCGTGATGCATTGCTTAATTGGCTCGACACAGACCTATATGAGCGTGATGGCAAAGCTGTTACAAATTTCCAATCTACACTTTCTGCTATGCAGAGCGATTTAGCACAGCAAATGACAAAAGATCCGTATCAATTTGACTTCCTCAATCTGAGAGAGAAATTTGACGAGCGAGACATCGAAGATGAATTGGTGAACAATGTGACTCGTTTCCTCTTGGAACTCGGAAAAGGCTTCTCGTATATGGGCAGACAATTCCGTTTGGAGGTAGGACAACAGGAATTCTTCCCAGACTTGTTGTTTTACAATGCCCACCTCCATGCCTATGTGGTCATCGAGCTAAAAGCCCAGTCGTTCCATCCATCATTCTTGGGGCAACTAAGTTTCTATGTGTCAGCCATCAACCATCAGTTCAAGACCGACATCGACAACCCTACCATCGGTTTGCTCATCTGCAAGGACAAAGACAATGTGGTGGCAAAATACGCCTTGGATTCATACAAAGAACCAATGGGTATATCAGAATATCAGCTCTCCAAGCTCTTTCCGAAAGATTTCAAGTCGTCTATGCCGACTATTGAGGAATTGGAAAAGGGGTTGAAAGATAATAGAGAATAACGAGCCAAGATGCTTAATATGAATAAAGAAGAAATAAAACAAGAACAAAATAAAGGGCTAATAGCTCGCATATTAGGAGGAACACCCACTATTTTACAGAAGGTGTTCTTTATAC
>OLIS01002962.1_pt1 | contig 10360 bp, 9 predicted proteins | sample 1601351 | NCBI WGS metagenome assembly OLIS01 (sample SAMEA2452122, study PRJEB22498) | human gut metagenome | biome: human feces; feature: human gut; material: feces | place: Australia | collected 2012
CGTTAGCGCCGATGGTACTGCCCCCGGGTGGGAGAGTAGGTCGATGCCGAATTTATAAAATCGCTGAACTTGTTTCGGCGATTTTTATGGCGAGGTAGCTCAGCTGGTTAGAGCGCATGATTCATAATCATGAGGTCTCCGGTTCAATCCCGGATCTCGCTACAAAATTAAACCCATTGAGAAATCAATGGGTTTTTTATTGGAGTCAATTAATATTTACTCGGCAACAGTTACTTCTATACCGCGCTCACGCAATTCTTCGAGGGTTTTACTAGATATATGTTTATCTGTGATAATATGATCAATGGCATCCAGATCACATATTTTCCCAAAGCCTCGACGTCCGAATTTAGAAGAATCTGCCAGAACGACTACTTTTTGTGCTGCTTGCATCATTACTTGATTTAAATTAGCTTCCATCATATTCGTGGTTGTTAATCCATAATCTAGGTCGATGCCGTCAACACCCATGAAGAGTTTACTACAAGAAAAGTTTTCCAGCATTTTTTCAGCATAATTTCCAACAACAGAGACTGAACTATTCCGAACGAAACCTCCGAGTTGTATGATATCTATATTCTTGTTACGAGCCAGAATATTTGTAACATTGATGGCTGCAGCAATTACTGTGAGGTGGCCTTGAGGCATAATCTCCCGGGCCAAAGCATGCATTGTTGTTCCGGATGCAATGAGAATAGAGTCATCTGCCGTGATTAGACTTGCAGCATATCTGCCAATTAACCGTTTTTCTTCGGGATAGGCCTTTTCTTTCTCGTTCACATGACGATCATTGATGTAAGGGTTGATTAGAATGGCACTACCATGCGTGCGATAGAGCATCTCCTTTCCTTCGAGTAAAGTAAGATCCTTGCGAATGGTTACAGAAGATACTTTTAGCTGGTTAGCAAGATCAACAACTGAAACGGAACCTTGTTGGCGCAAAGTTTCTAGAATGTAGTTGTGTCTTTCACTTAAAGATAATGTTTTCATTTTGTTTCGATAATCATATTTTTATCAATGCAAATATACATCTGTTTTGTTGAATAATACTTATCAAGTGTTGTAATTAATTTTAAACAGCGGAAATATATTCCTTAAAAAATAGAAACTTTTACTCTATGTTCCCGTAGATTAAGGTCAATGCCAGAGAATGAGGTGGCACTATTCACGACGGGGAATGGGCCATGAACACCAATAGCAAAGAATAAGATTGGGAGAAACGAAGTTTCGGTTCGTAAGTATATGGTATGCTTGCGGAGCGTTTAGGAATTTTATAGATTGTTGAATACATAAATAATTGTGTTATGAATCGAAGAGATATGTTGAGTAAACTTCAGGAACCTGAGAAAGTATGGGATATGGTTGTGGTTGGAGGCGGAGCTACGGGGTTGGGGGTGGCTGTTGATGCTGCAACAAGAGGATACAGTGTTGTCCTTTTGGAAATGGTCGATTTTGCCAAGAGTACCTCAAGCCGAAGTACGAAACTGGTACACGGCGGTGTGCGTTATCTTCAAAAAGGGGATGTCGCTTTGGTGTTAGAGGCGTTAAGGGAGAGAGGGCGAATGAAAGCGAATGCTCCACATCTCGTGAAGGATCAAGCTTTTGTAATATCAAATTATACGTATTGGGATAATTTCCTGTATTTCTGCGGACTCACACTTTATGACCTGTTATCTTTTGGCTTCGGGTACGGCAGAAGTCGTTTTATTTCTTCCAGGAAGGTGATGGAGTATTTACCGACATCGGTGAAGAAAGGATTGAAGGGGGGAATCGTTTATCATGACGGGCAGTTTGATGATTCGCGGATGGCGATTAATTTGGCTCAAACTTGTGCGGATAATGGTGGGGTAATACTCAATAAAGCGAAGGTCTCCGGGATTGTGCATGACCAGAACGGGAAAGTTGCCGGGGTAAAGTTCGTGGATGTGGAGTCTGGAAAAGAGATGCAGTTGAAGGCGAAGAGCGTGATCAATGCCTGTGGTATTCTGGTGGATGACCTGATGGCGATGGATTCCCCGGGGCATAGCAAGATGGTGACGCCGAGTCAAGGAGTGCATCTGGTGTTGGATATGAAGTTTTTGCAGAGCGATTACGCGATTATGGTTCCGAAGACGAGTGACGGACGAGTACTTTTTGCTGTGCCTTGGCACAATAAGGTCGTCGTGGGGACGACGGATATTATGCGTCCGGTTCCGGAAATTGAGCCGAAACCGTTGAAGGAGGAGATTGATTTTATTCTGAAGACGGCTTCTTTATACATGGATCCGGCCCCGACGTATGCCGATATTGAATCCGTGTTTGCAGGGCAACGACCGTTGGCAGCCCCGAAACACGAGGGAAAGAGTACGAAAGAGCTTTCCCGTGGGCATAAGATTATAGTTTCCGATAATGATTTAATCACGATCACGGGAGGTAAATGGACTTCATATCGTTTGATGGCAGAGGATACGGTGAATAAGGCGATTGCCATGAAATTGCTGGATGACAGACCTTGTGTGACGAAGAAATTCCATATACACGGGTACCGGAAGAATCCGAATCTGAAAAATCACATGTACGTTTATGGTAGTGATCAAGACGCGATTATGAAGTTGATGGCTGAAAACCCGGAATATGGGAAGAAGTTGTCAGATAAATATGATTATACCGTTGCTGAGGTTGTTTGGGCAGTTCGGGAGGAGATGGCCCAAGAGGTTGAGGATGTTCTTGCCCGGAGGGTTCGATTGTTGTTTGTCGATGCGCGAGAGGCGATGAAGGCTGCCCCGCTGGTGGCAGAAGTGATGGCGAAAGAACTTGGGAAAGATCAGGCATGGATTGATGAAGAAGTGAAGGAGTTCACCGAATTGGCAGAAAATTACATCGCTGCTAAGATCATGTTTTGATCTTAGCTCGATGTATTTCATCCCAAAGAAGTCGCAAGTAATAATGGAAACGTTTACGATAACCAGATTGGAATCAATATAATATTTATTAAAAATTAATATCATGTGGAGTTTTCTGAAGCCTGAGCCTCATAAACCCTTGCTACCGAAAGAAAAAATAGACCCTACGTACAAGAAGTTACGTCTACAGGTCTTTTTAGGTATATTTATAGGGTACGCGGGGTATTATTTAGTACGTAAGAATTTTACTCTGGCAATGCCTTATTTGCAGGAGTTGGGATTTGACAAGGGAGATTTAGGGGTAGCACTTTCGGCTAATGCGATTGCTTACGGGATATCGAAATTTTTGATGGGAGGTGTTTCCGATCGGAGTAGCGCCCGTAAGTTTTTGCCGTTGGGATTGGTGTTGTCGGCACTCGTGACGTTGTTTTTGGGAACAAGCGCGGGTGTTTCTTCGATCGTGGTCATGTTTATTACCCAGTTTTTAATCGGTTGGTTCCAGGGAATGGGTTGGCCTCCTTGCGGGCGGGTAATGACGCACTGGTTTTCCTTGAAGGAACGGGGAACTAAAATGTCGATCTGGAACGTGGCTCATAACGTGGGAGGTAGTTTGGTCGGAATCATGTTTTCCGTGGGCTTGGTGTGGTTCGGATTCTGGCAGTCTGCCACGTTTGTTTTCCCGGCTGTTGTGGCCTTGGTGATTGCCGTGATCGCGTTCTTCCTGATCCGGGACACGCCGCAATCGTGTGGTCTGCCACCGATCGAGGAATATCGTAATGATTACCAGAAGAATTACAGCGCGAAGTCGGAGGAAGAGTTGACGGCAAAAGAGATTTTTTTCAAATATGTTTTGAATAACAAGATATTATGGTATATCGCTATCGCTAATGCTTTTATCTATCTGGTGAGATACGGGGTACTTGACTGGGCGCCGACTTACCTGAAGGACGTGAAAGGGTACGATAGCGGAGCGGTGGGCTGGATTTATTCGGCTTACGAGATTGCGGCTATTCCCGGTACGATTATTTGCGGTATCGTGAGCGACTACGTGTTCAAGGGACGGCGGGCAATTACGACGATGATTTACATGGTGCTGGTGGCCCTGTTCGTGTTTATCTACTGGAAGACGGAACATAATTTGGTAATGGACAGTATCTGCCTGATCGCTATCGGTTTCTTGATTTACGGACCGGTGATGTTGATCGGGGTTCATGCCTTGGATCTGGCTCCTAAAAAGGCGGCAGGAACGGCTGCCGGATTGACCGGTTTTTTCGGTTATTTCTTTGGAACGGCTTTGTTGGCCAATATCATGTTGGGGTACGTGGTGGATCATCTTGGATGGGACTGGAGTTTCGTCATCCTGTTGGTGGCCTGCGCTTTGGCATTTGTCTTTACGGCATTTACAGTGAAAGAAGAACAATATCTGGTAAAAGAGAGTACGAACAAACATTAAACGCTCTAAAATTCAAAATTATGATTAAAAAGTTTTTTCATGCAGTGATGGCATGTGGGTTGATAACCTTGGTCATGTCGTGTGAAGATCAAAAATTCAACAACATAAATGTCGATGTTGACAAGGTTGAATTGGATCATTTGACTCCTGAAATGGTTAAAGTACGGGATTACGTGCCGGAGTATGCTGTTGTGGCTCACCGGGGATCGACGTTTTGGACCCCGGAGGAGACGGAAGCAGCGTATCGTTGGGCAAGAGAAATTGGGGCTGACTATCTGGAGTGTGATATGCAGGTTTCGAAAGATGGAGTGGTGTTGGCATTGCATGATGACAACTTGAAACGAACCACGAATATCGAAAACGTGTTTGGGGAGACCATCCCTTACGAGATCAGAAAGGCGTATTACCAGAAGATCGGTTACTCGGAGGTCGAGGCCGAGGCTTTGGTGAAAGAGGATGCCAAGAATTTTGTCCCGAATCTTCCGGCTTATTATACCTACGAGGAGTTGATGATGTTGGATGCCGGTACGTGGTTTAATGAAACGAGTATCGAACAGGCTCGCCCGAGTTTTGCCTCACAACATCAATACATCTCTACATTGGAGGATCTCGTGGCTTATTCCAAGGGGAAAATGCTGGAGCGGGATGCTCAAGGGAAACGCGTGTTCACGATGGGCCAGAAGACCGGAGAGAAGATCAAGAGTTTAAGTGGTACGGCTGACGTGATCAAGTACACGTTCGGTTACGTGGATGATCCGGAAGACACGGGTAATCGGCCGGGTATTTATATCGAGTTCAAGGAACCGTGGCTGAATCCTACCGGCTTCGAGGAGATTGTCTACAAGGAACTGGATCGTTTGGGCATGAATATTATCACGCAACCGGAACCGGAGAGCAACCCCTTCTACGTGAATGGCAAGGTGAATACCGGGAACACGAATGGTAAGGTGATCCTGCAGACCTTCTCGTTGGAGAGCTTGGTGCGGGTAGCCGAACATTTCGAAGGCAAGGTCCCGATGTGTTTCCTGTTGTGGAAAGGTACGGGAGCGACGGATATCACGTATGACGACCCGCTGGGGTATGCCTCGTTTATCAACCTGGGCGTGAAGTACAAGGCCCATTTTATCGGACCGTGTATTGCCGGAGCCCCGAATGATTATCCGGAACTGAACCAACCGTGGCAGGATTACCTGATTCACAAGGCCGGAATGAAGAATCATCCCTACACGTTTGACACGTATGACCAGATGGCCAAGTATTTCGGCCAATATAATTTCGGTGTCGAGATTGACGGAAAATATAAAGCTCCTTATCTGGACGCGTTGTTTACAAACCATTCTGATATGAGTATCAACTACATGATAACTCAAGGCTGGCGAAAGAGTCCGGCTTCCGAGACATTGGTTGACGCGAAGGTGGTGTTGGAGAGATTAGGTTACTAAATAATTGTTTAAATGCAGACCGGTATGAAAAAATATATATTATTCCCTGTTGTATTATTCGCCCTTGTATTGTCGTCTAAAATGGTGAAAGCTCAGGTCGAGGATGTCGCCAATCCTCTTTTGCAATATATCAATAAAGATAAAGGAATTCGTTTCACGGCAGGCGCCCGTTTGTTTGCCGATGTGGCTTATTATCATTCGGAGTATACGCCGATGAAGTCGGGGGCTGCGATCACGGATGCCCGTGTACGCACGTCGTTGACGTATGGGCCGTTGTATTTTTACGCTGATTTTGATTTCTCGAAAGGGGTTTTCAAGCAGAAGAATATTTTCGTGCGATACAATTTCCACGAATCGGCATTCGGGATTCATAGCGTGAAAGCAGGTTATTTCAACGAACCGTCGAGCATGAGCCTGAACGCGAGTTTGTATAATTACCATTTTATTTCCCGTGCGGCTCCGGCCATGGCTTTGTCTGCCGGACGAGGTTTGGGGATTACCTACAAGTATTATGATGCCACGTTCTTCGCTGATCAAGGAATTTTTGCGGAGAACAAGTACAATGACCAGATTTCCGGTTTTCAAGGGGTAAGCCTGAGCGGACGTTGGTTGTACAAGCCGCTTAATAATGAGTTTATAACTTTGCACGTGGGAGCCTCTTTCCGCTACGGACGGATTAACACGGGCGAGGTGGTGAATAACGTGTTCAAGACGAATATCGAGCTGGAATCGAACATGCAGACCTACGTGGATGGTACGACGGAATTCTTGAACGCACGAGTGCCTTGGGCAAAGAACACGATCACGGTAGGGCCGGAAGTACTGGTGGTTACCAGCAATATGTTTTTGCGGGGCGAGTATATTTACAAGAGATTGTACAAGAAAAGAAATGACGAGGCCTTGTTCGAGAATCAACTGGGAGGCGTGTGGAGCTGGACAACCTTGTCTGCCTGGCAGGCCGGAAACCCGATACGGAGTTCCAAGTTCCAAGGAGCGTACGTGGAAATGGGATACTTGCTTTGCGGTGAAGGATACGGTTATGACGACGAGTACGGATTGTTACGGGGATGTAACGAGGGGGGCGACCTGGAGATTGTAGCCCGTTACAGTTACACGGATTTGAATGACATCAATAAAGGTGATTTCTTTTTGATCGGCAAGCAGGTGTTCTACCCCGGGGGAGTAGTGGCAGATTACCCGGCCGTGTCAACGAGTATTGGCGGGGGACGGTTGCATGCAGCTACGATTGGCGTGAATTACACGTTCAACCGGTACGTGAAGGTGATGGGTGAGTACCAGTATAGTAATTTGAAGAATGTTTATTTCCCGTTGGATAAGAATTTCCATCAGTTGCAGATGCGCTTGATGGTATCGTTCTGAAAAATAGGTTTGTAAGAGGGTGACTTAAAATTCATCCTCTTACAGACTTTTATGGTTGTTATAACTTTTTGACTTTTTTAGCGAGTGTATTTGTTTTTTGATTCCTTTTCATTATTTTTGAGATTCAAAACACACAAACACTAATTTATATCCAAACTATGAGAAAAGTCACTTTGTTGTTGATGACCTTGGTTGCTGTGACGCGGGTTGCGGTAGGTCAGGTAGATGTGGGTGCGATTAATAGACCGATTGAGTTGTTGAACGAGGCAAACGCAGATATTGAAAATGGAGATTATAAAGATGCTGTTCAAAAATTAATCGCGGCGAATCGATTGAATCCGAAATTGAGGGAGGTTTACTCGTCTTTGAATACAGCTTGTACTCACACGAACCAGATTTCTTTGTTGAAGGAGTTTTTAGTGAAAGGGAAAGGGATATTCGAGGAGGATGACGAGCTTTGTTATTATTTGGGAAATATTTACCAGAATCAGCAGAATTACACGGCAGCCATAAAGGAGTACTCTCTGGCAATCCAGTATGCCAAGAAGAACGGGGAAGAGTACGAGTTGGTATATGCTTACTACTTGAACCGGGGAAATTGCTATCTGAAACAGCGTGAATTCGCGAAGGCTATACCGGATTATACCTATTCGCTCAAATTGAACAAGGATAACGGTGCTATTTTACGCGAATCGGGGAATTGCTTATTTCAGTACCGGAAAGCGCAAGGAGGCGTGTGCCGATTGGCGGAAAGCTAAATCGCTGGGGGTAACAAGCGTGAATGCTTACATTAATCGCTATTGTCGATAATAGTACAGAATAGTAGTGTTTTTCGTAATTTTTTGAATATTATTTAACGAACGTTTAATGATATTGCAAATATATGTATTTCTTTTAAAATCTCAAATTATTACCAGTAGTATCTAATTTATTTATTTACAACAATTAAAGTGCATATTTCCCCCTTTCGCACGCTGTCGGATTAATGTACTATTTGTAATCGCTAAAAACCTTCATTTAACGAGACGAAAGCGATTATTGTAGTACATATGTAATAAGGGGAAATAATGATTTTATTAAAAATTCTCAAATCGAGTAACAGGTCCGCGTATTTCAGTTTGGCGAAAAAACACCATGTGACAGTTTGGAAAGTTTACAAGTTAGCGCATGGTAAAAAAGTCCGGCTTACAAATACGACTATTAATATCTTGAATGAACTGAAGGCTTTGAATATAATAGAGTCTATCCGAATTTGAGTTTGGTTGCAGAAAGAGGGGGGATCCTTTTCAATCTTCTTCTCTGTTTCGGGATATTCGTAAAACATTAAAATTTAGGAGATGTGCATTTTGACACACCTCCATTTTTAGGAATTTACTGAATATCCCTTTTTTAGGTTGGGAATTAGAAGGTCCAGCCTAATCGAAGAACCGGTTCGATGTATGTTTTGACATTTGTTTGACGTGTTTTTTCTGTCATTTTTTGATCGTATTCCGTGATGGTTGTTTCTCCTTGGCTATTCAAGGTTAATTTCCCGGTATATTTGGCTTTTTGGCTGCTTTCAGTCTTGACGCTTAAACCAAATTCTGTTCCAATGTACAAGCCTTTGTACAAGTAAAAATCCAATCCTGTAAAAATGGCGAATGTCACGCCGGAAGTTGCAGGGTCATTAACCGCATCAAGTAAATCTTCTTCATCCCAGTTATTGTCAAGTGTAAGTATGGCTCCGTTTTTAATCTTACCGTTGAATTTGTTGGAAAAAGCGCTTGATTCACTAATTCTTTCGGAATAGCCTTCTATTTTGGTCGAAGCAAAATGTTTTTTGAACCCGATACTTCCGCCCACGTAGGCATTTAGTCTTTTTGCCAGATCGTAATGACGTTCATAGCCTAAGTCCAGGTTGAAATCCCCGGTCGTGCTTTTGAATTCATTCTTATAGCTGGTTTTTATATCATTTTCTTCTTGAGAATCTGAATCTGTGAATTTGTTTTGAGTTGAATTGATTCCGAATTTCAAGCGAATGGCATCCCTGTCAGAAATGAAATAACGGAATTTAAGCCCGTCTAATTGGAACGTCTTGCCATTTTGATCGAAAGGGTTGAATTGGATTTCAGTACCGAATGAACTTTTTTCAGGTTTTTGTTGTGCCGATACATTGTTTGAAATAATGAGTACGACAACCAGAATAAATAATAATTTTTTCATGCTTTAAATAAAATTGTTGATGAATCTTTTTCGTGGGACAAAAGTATACAATTCTCTCCCCTTGTGCAAGGGGAGTTGGAGATGTCCCTTCCCGTTATTTGAAAATATCAATCAGTGATGCGAGATTGCTGGTAAAGAGTTTAACAGAGATAGCCAGTAGGATGATCCCTAAGAATTTACGTAATATGTAAGCTCCTCCTTTCCCGAACACCTTTTCGATCAACGATACATTTTTTAAGACAAAATAGACAATAATAATGTTTAATGTCAGCGCGATAATAATGTTGATGGTATGATATTCCGCCCGTAAAGCCAACAAGGTCGTTAGGGTCCCGGCCCCCACGATCAAGGGAAACACGAGTGGAACAATGGATGCCGTTCCCGATGGACCGTCATTTTTGAAAATAGGAATCCCGAAGATCATTTCTACTGCCAGAACGAAGATCACGAGGGAACCGGCCACGGCAAATGAAGAGATGTCCACGTTGAACAGGTTGAGCAGTCCGTCCCCGGCGAAAAGGAAAGCCACGAGAAGAATGTATGAAGCCAAAGCGGCCTTGATAGCACTGATTTTGCGCCCGTTGTTTTGAATATCATTAATAATGGGCACGGCTCCCGTGATGTCGATGACGGCAAACAGGACCATGAATGCACTTGCAAGTTCTTGTATACTGATGTCTGAAAAACTCATATCAAAAAGATTGGTTTATTCTTGATTAAAGGTTATTTTTGCCTACAAAGATACAGAAACGAGGACTGTTATCAAAATGAATGAAAATAGAAAAATTATGACGTATACAAAACTAATTGTTGAGAAACAGGATAATATTTGCACGGTTAAAATTAATAACCCGGAAGCGTTGAATGCTTTGAATTCGACGATTTTGAAAGAATTGGATGCCGCTTTCACGGCTATCGGTGAGGATGCCGGTATCGATGTCGTTATTCTGACCGGGGAAGGACGTTCATTCGTGGCGGGTGCGGATATATCCAAGATGAGC
>OLIS01002968.1_pt1 | contig 10348 bp, 6 predicted proteins | sample 1601351 | NCBI WGS metagenome assembly OLIS01 (sample SAMEA2452122, study PRJEB22498) | human gut metagenome | biome: human feces; feature: human gut; material: feces | place: Australia | collected 2012
GTCGCGTGGCCATTTGCGTGCCACGAAGTCGTCGAAGAGTCCCAGGTCGAAAGGCTTGCGGCTGTAGTACACGAAGGTGCCGATGCCGTATTCCTCAGCCTCTCCCTCATCGTCGTGGTGATGATGATGATGGTCGTGATCGTGATGATGATGCTCGTGTTCATCATGCTCATGCTCATCGTCGTGGTCGTGATGATGATGCTCGTGCTCATCGTCGTCATCGTCATCATCATGATCGTCGTGATCGTGATGATCTTCGTTGCGTTCTGCCTCAATCTCCTGGATCCATCCAGCCGATGTGGCCACGGTTTCCCAGTCAAACTTACGTGTGTTGACAATCTTGTCGAGGTCTACGTCGCCGTAGTTGCACTCGAAGATTTCAGCCTTTGGCTGTATGGCTTTGATGATGTGCTTCAGTTTGTCGAGGTCTTTGGGTTCCACCTCAGCAGCCTTGTTGAGCAGGATGATGTTGCAGAACTCTATCTGCTGGATGACGAGCGACGCCAGATCTTCCTCGTCGATGTTGTCCTTCATCAGGTCGTCGCCGCCTGCAAACTCGTCTTTCATTCTCAGAGCGTCCACAACGGTAACGATGCTGTCGAGTCTCAGCACTCCGTTCTTGACGTATTGTGGTCCGAGTGTAGGAATCGAGCAGATGGTCTGTGCAATAGGCGCAGGCTCGCAGATGCCGCTTGCCTCAATGACGATGTAGTCGAACTTCTGCATGTCGACGATTTCCTTGAGCTGTTCCACGAGGTCCATCTTCAGCGTACAGCAGATGCATCCGTTTTGCAGAGCCACGAGCGAGTCGTCTTTCTTTCCTACCACGCCTCCTTGTTCTATGAGGGCAGCATCGATGTTTACCTCGCCGATATCGTTGACGATGACTGCAAACTTGATGCCTTTCTGGTTAGCCAAAATCTTGTTGAGTAGTGTTGTCTTTCCACTGCCTAAATAGCCTGTAAGCAACAGGACTGGAATTTCTTTTCTACTGTTCATAGTTTTATTTATTTTACTCGAGTTTTACTTTCTGTAGTTGTCGAGTCCCTTATTCAGGAACTCAAGATATGCGTTTACGTCCTCCTTGAAGCTGAAAGCTGCGGTGAGAGGATTGCCGTTGTTGTCGACAGCCACGTAGAAGGGCTGAGCGTTGGCACCAAATTTGCTTGCCTGCAGGTAGCTCCATTTGTCGCCGACGGTTCTCAGGGTGTACTTCTCGCCGTTGAATGTCACTTCCATAGGCTGTGGCAATGGCGTCTTGTCGTCCACATAGAGCGAGATGAGCACGTAGTCTTTGGTCAGCTTGTCAGCCACGTTGGCGTCGGTCCATACCGAAGCTTCCATCTTGCGGCAGTTCACGCAGCCGAATCCGGTGAAGTCTATCAGCACAGGTTTGCCCTGAGCCTTGGCAGCTGCCATTCCCATCTCGTAGTCCTTGTAGGCAGGTTCCACGGTCTTGGTGTTCAGGTTGAAGTCCTGTGTGTTGATAGGAGGAGCGAATGCACTCACCGCCTTGCAGGGAGCGCCCCAGAGACCGGGAACCATATACACGGCGAAGGCCAGCGAGCACAGACCCAGCATGATGCAGGGCACGGGCATAGGTTTGTCTATCTCGCCACCGATGGCGTCTACCTGGAACTTCAACTTACCGATGAGGTAGAGACCCAAGGCGCCGAAGATGACTATCCAGAGCGACAGGAACACCTCGCGGTCCAAGATGTGCCAGCCATAAGCCAGGTCGGCCACAGAGAGGAACTTCAATGAGAACGCCAGTTCGACGAATCCCAAAACAATCTTGATGGTTTCCATCCATGAACCCGACTTAGGGGCCGACTTGAGCCATGAAGGGAAGAGTGCGAAGAGGGTGAAGGGCAGGGCGAGTGCCAGTGCGAATCCCAGCATGCCCACGGTAGGAGCCAGCCAGTCGCCCGACGTCACCGTCTGAACCAACAGCAGTCCGATGATAGGTGCTGTGCACGAGAAAGACACCAGTACGAGGGTGAAGGCCATCAGGAAGATGGAGATCAGTCCTGTGGTGCTCGATGCCTTGTTGTCTACGGCGTTGCCCCAGCGGTCGGGCAGTTTGATTTCAAACCATCCGAAGAAGGAGAAGGCGAACACCGCCAAGAGTACGAAGAGAATGATGTTGAATACCGCACTGGTAGACAGAGCGTTGAGTGTGCTTGGACCTGCGATGGCTGTGACGGCGAGACCCAAAGTCAGATAGATGACCACGATGCTTAGTCCGTAGGTGCAAGCATCGCGAACGCCCTTCTTCTTGTCGTTCTTGGCACGTTTCAGGAAGAAACTCACCGTCATAGGAATGATAGGCCAGATGCAAGGCATTACCAGTGCGAGGAGTCCGCCCACGAGTCCCATCAGGAAGATATAGATGAGCGAGTGGTTGGCTATGTCTTTGGCGCCTCCGAACGCCTGCAACTCTTTCACTACGGGCTGCCACAGCGCCTTGGTGTCGAGTTGTTCTGCAGCCTGAGCCAGGGCTGCGCTGTCCACGGTGTTCTGCTGTGCGGTGTCGGTCAAGGCAGCCTGCATCATGGCAATGGAGTCGGCCTTTGCCTTGGCAGCCAGTGCTGCGTCCTGCTTGTTGTCGGTCTTGGCTTCCTGAGCCGCCTTGCTGTCTATGGCAGGTGCCTTGCCAGCATGCTTGAAGTTGACCTCAGAAGGAGGCAGACAGCTCTGGTCGTTGCAGGCTCCGTACTCCAAGTATGCGTCGATAACATACTGAGCTGCAGTGAATTTTACCTTCTGCACGAAAGTGGCGCTTCCTTCGAAGAAACGCAGTTTCATACCAAACATATTGTCGTATTTCGACACCTCGTTGCCTCGTGCCTGCAGTTTGCCGACGAGTTCTACGCCTTCCATTTTGTTGACGTTGAAGGTTGCCGAGATAGGTCCGTCGCTTCCCAAACCTGTAGAGTAGACGTGCCATCCTGGTTGAATCTTTCCGCTGAATACAATCTCTGCAACTGTTGTCCCGTTAGTTTTCAACTGACTGGTGAATTTTACAGGGCTAAGCAGTTGTGCCTGTGCAATAACTGCGAACAGCAGTAATTGCAGCGTAATTAACATTTTTTTCATCCTAATCTTTATCTTTTTTATATTTGAGTGCAAAGTTACTAATTTTAATTGAAATAGTAACCATTTAGGGCGATTTTTTGTTAAGAAGATAAAGGGGAAGAAGAGGCAGGAATATTTTATTTTTGTCAGGAATGCTTCTCAAATTCTTGACTTAAAAATTATTGGCTCGAATCAAATATCTCATTCAGAATAATTCTTGAGTTAGGATAGCCTTTGTTTTAACTCCATTGAATTCTCCTTGACTTCAGAGAATGCTCTCGTAAATCTTGTCGAATTCCTGTCTTAGCAGCGCTTTGTCCTCGATGATGTCGCGCAGCATTTTCAGTTCCTTCTCGTTGGGCGAGTTGGGAATCCAGAGTTTGATGTATCCATGTACTGAGTACTTTTCGTCCATGTGGTGGGCGAAGAGTTCCCATATTTGTTCCTTGTCTTTACCGGGATTGTTTTCCTTGGCATAGAGGATGGCACGGAGGAAGATCTCGTGGGTGTCGATGTCGCGGTCGGCTTCAGCCACGATTTTGCCGTAGATGCTTCTGGGCTGACGGCTTGACGAGGCTCTGTGGTCTTCCACCGCCTCTTTCATGATCTTTATCTGGTCTTGTGAGAACCATCGCTTCAAGCGGGCGTCTGCCATGAGAATCTTTCCACTCGTGATGTGGTGAATAGCTCTCGGTCCACTCATTCCCAGGTCGTGGTAGGCAGCCACGACATACACCATGTTGATGTCGGCACCCGTGATGCGTGCCAGCTGCAGAGAGTTCTTGATTACCCTGTTGACGTGTCTGAGTCCGTGGCTTTCACCAAACTCAGTATATTTTGGCAGGATCTGTGTTTCCACAAACTCCATGATTTCCATACTTACTTGTTGTATCATTGCTTTTCCTCCTCATTATATTTCCAATGCGAATCCCAGGACGATGGTCAGGAAAACGATTTGTCCATAGATGAAAATATTGCGTGCCGTACTTCCCAACACCCTGTTGAGTTCCCTGCCGTGGTTGATGGCCTTCAGCTGCCGGTAGGTAGTATGGTGCATGACGGCGTAGACGGCGTAGAGGGGTAGGGCGAAGGTAGAGGTGTCGCGCACGACAGCATCGTGGATTCCCATGCCCAGCATGATGGCGAGGGGCACGTATCCCAGGAGCAGATAGAGGCGCAGGGCACTCTTCTCGCCCCATCTGTCAATGAGCTTGACGATGAGTGTGCGTTTGCCAGCCTCGCGGTCGTTGTCTCTGTCGCGGAAGTTGTTCACCACCAAGAGAGTGTCCACCACCAGTCCGCAGGCGATAGCGGCCATCATCACCTCGGCGTTTACCGTCTTGTAGCCCTCAGGCATGATGACATAATAGGTGCAGCACACCGGCACGATGCCAAAGAACAGCAGCACCAGGATGTCGCCCATACCATGGTAGCTGAAGGTAGTGGTGTAGAGAAAACAGAACGCCACACACGCCACTCCCACCCATATCATGGCCATTCCTCCGTAGATGATGAGTGGCAGACCGATGGCGCATCCAAGGAGCGTGGTGACTATGATGCCAGTCTTCATGGCGCGCTCCGTGATCCATCCTTCGGCGCAGGCCCTCTTGGGACCTAATCGAGTCTCGTCGTCATTTCCCCGTTTGAAGTCGAAATAGTCGTTCACGAAGTTGGAGTCTATCTGCATTACCCATGCGAAGAGCAGACAGAGCAGGGTGGGTATGCGCAGGATGCGAGGCTGTGCAGCATCGCCAACTGTTTCCATCAGATAGCAGTCGCGCATAGCGAGTGCGATAGCTATCAGGACGGGTACAGCAGCAGCCGACAGCGTTTTGGGGCGCGCTGCCAGAAACCAGGCCTTTATCGAATTTGTTGCAATCATCAATTGAAGAAGTTCCAGCTGACACCGAATCGGAACACGCTGCCATTGAGCGGATAGTGGGGCACGAAGAAATAGTTCTTGTCGCCTGAACCCTTGTTGACGTGTGTCATCATTACGAAGAAACGTGTATGCTTGATGTGCACGTTGGCATAGACGTTGACGATGGGGTAGTTGCCCACTTTCACATTCTTGTCGCCATTGTCCTGTACGGTGTACTGACTCAGCGCAGGCGAATAGTCGGGGGCCTCATAGCTTGTGAAGTATCTCACGTCGGCACCCAGGTCGATGTTGAGCACCTTCACCACAGGGAATTTCAGATACAGGTTGCTGTACACGTTGAGCGCAGGCACGGGGATGACGTCCGTCTTGCTCGAGTGCTGATAGGTAATGACGTTCTCCCAGTTCAGTATTCCCCATCTCACGTCTTGGAACAGCTGGGCTGTCAGCAGGTTGACGGGGCTTCCGCTCTGCTTGGCCTGCACCGTTACTCCCGTACGTGCCGACTGGTTGTTGTCCGTCACGTTGTAGCTCTGGCTCAGGTAGGCATAGTTCTTTATCTCGTCCACAGCCACTCTGAGCATTGTCTTTGTCTTGGCAAACTTCAGCGTTCCCATGATGCGTGTGTGGATAATCTTGTCGAGGTCGTTCTCCCACCAGAAGTGACGACCGTGATAGTTGCGGAAATAGAACGAAGGAGTGATTCTGTGGAAGAAACCACTACCGATGACCGACAATGTGTCGCCGAGGAAGGGGATGTTCACGTCCACGTCGCCGTCGACCGCCAGTGTTCCTGCATCCTCGCCGGCCACACCGATTTCGGCCACGGCATTATAATGCAGCAGCTTGCCCTGTCGCTTGCTCAACTGTCCGCCCACACTCACCGAGTGCTCGTTGTATTTCATCACGCCGCCCTCGGTGTCAGGCAACTCGAAGTGGCGCAGGTCGTAGCTTACGAAAGCCTTCAGTCCCGCTTTAGCCCACTTGCTGAATCCCTCCAGCGTAGCCAGCGCCAGGGTGTTCTTCATCTCCCAGTGCTTGGTGTTGTCGTAGATGGAGTCGCCCTCGTATTTTCCCGCCGTGTAGTATTCGTTCAGATAGTAGTCGGCAGGTGTCTGATAGGCGATATAAGTACGGCTGTAGTTGTCGAACTTCAAGGTGTGTATAAAGCTTGTCACCGGAACGTATTCGTTTTTCATCCAGGCCGTGTCCTGAGCCGCCTTCTTCTCCTGTGCCATGATGCTGTCTGCGGCGCTCTTACCGTTCACGGCGATGCGCTCTGTCGGCTTGGCATCCTTCTTGTCGGCAGCAGGCTCGTCGCCCGCAATCTTTGCGTCGTCGGGTCGTCCGGCAAACTTAGGTGTCTTGCCGAAGGCATCCTCGTCGAACTTCTTGCCCTCTTGGCGAGCCTTTTTCCTTGCCTCCTCCTTGGCGTCCTCGGCGGCATTCTCCTTCTTAGAGGCCATGGCAAACTTCTTTGCCTTGATCTCCTCGTCGGTCATGCGCACCTTTCTGTTGAATCCCACATTGTACCTGTGGTTGAAGAACACGTGCACGCTGTTGTTTCTGTTCCAGTTCTGCTGCAGCACTGTAGGAATCTCGTTCTCGGCATAGGTGTCTTCGAAGAGTTCGGGGTGCTTGATGTAGTCGTCGTTGGTGATTCCGCCGTTCTCTGTCGCCTTCTGGTGCAGGGTAGAGAAGAGCAGGTGCGCCTGGTATCTGTCGCCTATGTACGATCCCCACATGGTGTACTTGAAGTGCGAGGTGCTCTGGCTGTCGTAGTAGCCACGTCCGTACTTATAGTCGAATCTGAATCCCATGCCCAGTCGTTTTCCCGCGTTGACGGCAAACATCGCCTTGAAGTCGTCCTCGCCGTTGGTACGGTTTCCGCAGCTGTTGAGCGTCACGTTGGTGATGGGCGAGTAGGTGTTGGTGAAGTGGAATTCGCTGACGGGCGTGCTGATGCAGTCGAAGGGCTGTGTGAAGATAAACTGCCCCTGGTCCAGCCGTCGATCGATAAAGATACGGTTGATGCGGGGCGAACCCAGATTGCCCAGCGAGTTGTATTCTCCCCTCAGTCCCGAGGTGAATGGGGTGTTCATGTACATGTGCTGCAGGGTGTCCACCTGTGCCTCCTGTCGGTCGCCGAATCGCTCGTCTATGGTCCACACCTTCAGTCCCTTGGGTATTTCCTTGTCCGACCCTAATGAGTCGGTTCTGACGTTCCTGTTGTTGACGGGTGCAAACATCGAGTCCTCGTTGTTGCTAAAATCGGTTTGTGCCACGACAGGCGATGTCGCAGCACAAAACAGAGTTATCGTAAGGATTACTTTACTTTTCTTCATCATTTTCTGAATAGTCGAATACATACTTCGGCGATTTTCACCACTACTCCTACGAGCAGAACTACGTAGGCAGGTGTGTGTGTGTCCATTGTGTACCACAGCGTGATGCCCACGATGACCAATAGGATGAAAGCCGTGTTCAGCTTGTTGCGCACTTTCAGGTTGGTCGGGTCGCTGTAGTCCAGTCGTTTATAGTGGTGGTGAGGTCTCACGGCGTAGGTTGTCTTCTCCTGAGCCTCTTGCTGTCGCTGTTCCTTGTTTTCGGCAGCATTGTTGTTATTTTGTTCTGTTGTCATATTACGTTTGTTACTGTTCTATTCCCTCGAAATTTATTTCACCAGAGCTGCTATTTCGCTGAAAATCTGGTCTTTTCTGTCGATGGTCTTCTTGCGGAACTTACCGAAGATGCGTGCCAGGTCGTTCTTTTTCTTGGTCAGCGCCACCTTGTCGATGATCACCTCTTCGGCTGGCAGTTTGAATCCGGTCTGTCTTCCCTCCTCATAAATATAATTAATGTGGTTGATCGACAGGCTCACCTTTCCGTCTGTTATCTTGGCGATGAGGTTATATTTGCATTCTGTTCTGTCGAGCGCGATGAAGGAGTTGCTGAACACGAGCCATTCGTCCATCGTGTTTACAATGATGTGTTCGTCTTTGTTCACCAGCGCCATTCGGCTTGCCTTGCTCTCTTTGTCCTGAGTCAGGCCGCTCATGTAGTCGAACACCAGGTCGTAAAGCTGGGCTGCGCTCTTGCCGGGGGCTTCTATCTCTGTGTCAAACACGATTTTGCCCTGTTCGTCGAAGGTGATGGCGCCTTCCAGGTATTTGGGGGCTTCCTTCAGTTTCGCGCCGTTAACCTGAGCAGCAGGTTTAGGTGTCTCCTTCTTTGTTGCCGTAGGAATTACCCATCCCGAGCCCTGCGATGCTGTGGTGGCAGGAGCAGGAGTCGCTGTGGTTGCTGCAGGAGCCGATGGGGCAGTGGTTGCCTCAGGAGCAGCTGTTGTTGCCGCAGCACCATTGGCTTCTGCGTTCAGTCTTGCCGCCTCTGCCTTCAGTCTTGCAGTCTCAGCCTCAGCTTCCTTTATCTGTTGTTGTATCTTTTCGGCCTTGGCTTTTGCCTCCTCAGCCGCCTTTCTCTTAGCCTCTTCCTCTGCTTTTTTCTTGGCAGCTTCGGCTGCAGCCTTTTGTTTGGCAGCTTCCGCTTCCGCCTTCTTTTTGGCTTCCTCTACCGCCTTTTTGGCTTCCTCAAGCTTTTTCTGAGCCTCCTCCAACTGCTGTTGGGGTGTGAGGACACTTTGCGCTTGAACAGACATCAAGGGCAAAAATAAGAGTATGGAAATGATTATTTTTTTCATGATGGTTTCACCTTAGGTTTGCGGAAGATGAGGGATTCAAACCCCCGATACCCGGAAAAGGGTATACCGGATTTCGAGTCCAGCGCATTCGGTCACTCTGCCAATCTTCCTTTTCTTTAAAAACTAATGCAAAAGTAATACTTTTTTCTTATTCCACAAAGAAAATGAACATTTTTAACACTAATAACTTGAAAAACGAAAACGCGAAGTGAAAGCTATATGTCTTGAGGGAATATTTTCCCCAAGGAGTTATGGGAAGTTAGAGGGAAGTTAAGGGACTAATGCCTTTGTGGACATGCCCCAAACTCCCATTCCAAAAGGGCTGTTGTCCCTTAACTTCCCGAACGACCGAAGGGAGTGATAACTTCTTTAACTTCTATAACTTCTGAACTTGCGAAAGTTATAAAGGTTAGTGTTTGATTTTGAAGATGACGAAGCAAATAGTTTTTTTATTTTCCCAACTGGGGATTTTTTTTTCTCCAGTTAGGGAAGTGATTGAAGATGTCTTTTGGAATCATAATCAAATATTCGTAAACTGTCCTTTATTACGGCATGAATCAGTCACGAGGTTTTTCATCATACCGAATAATTCCTTCCAAATGAGGTCGGGATACATGAATTTGGCTCCACTGACGTGTGCTCCGAGAACAGGGAAAATCATCGGAACGATAGGTTCGTGCATGTCATTTGATGCCTGTGAGAGCAAAAGCGACACAATTTCCGTTCCTTTTCCCAGTTTTGGCATCTTCGGAGCGGTCTTTTTTTGAGATATTATACTTCATATTGATCTATTTGTTTCTTGTTAAATGATTGATTATTAGCCTTTTAGAGAGGGAGTCAAGTGGTCTGCTGTTTCAGTTGTTTCAATTAATTTTTTGATGGTTGCGATTTTCCATTTTTTTCAATTTTTATTATATTATATATATATTATAACTATATATATATTAAATAGTTATATAATAATAAAGTAAAGAAAAAAGAACAAAAACAGAAGTTGAACCCCTCTTAAAAATAACTGAAACAACTGAAACTGAAACAACTTTTCAGCCTCCGTGTCCCTTTTCTCTCCGAGGCCAGTTTATCTCTTCAGCTACCATTCCACGAGCGTTTGTTGGGTGTGGATGACTTCTAAAAAGGGATTTGACTTTTGACACCCTCTTGTTTCTGTGTCATTTTGATCAAAGTTATTAAACTTCCACATTTGTGAAAGTTGAGTCCTTATTGTTCTGCGCCGAATATCGGGCGACCGATGTTGCCGTTGGGTGCCTGAACGTGAAGCAGGGCTGCAATAGTGGGGGCGATGTCGGTCATGTAGGTGGGACGGGTGGTGGAACCATGCTGGATGCCCCATCCCATGAAGACCAAGGGTATGTGGGTGTCGTAGGGATTCCAGGTGCCATGGTCGGTTCCTTTCATGCCGTGGTCGTAGTGGTTTGGCTTCAGCACGATGGCTACGCTTCCGCTTCGCACACGGTTGTAGCCGTTGATAATGCGGTATTTCACTTCGTCGGGGATGCTCGCTGTGGCAACCTTCTCCATGTCGCAGGCATACAGCACGTCGGGATCCTGCTGTAGGAGGCTTACTACTCGCTCCTTGACCTTGGATGCGTCGAGACGGGCTGAGCGGATGGCGTCAACGTTGAGGAACACCTGATAGTTCATCACGGTCTTGATGAGGTCGGCTGTCTGTG
>OLIS01002969.1_pt1 | contig 10347 bp, 8 predicted proteins | sample 1601351 | NCBI WGS metagenome assembly OLIS01 (sample SAMEA2452122, study PRJEB22498) | human gut metagenome | biome: human feces; feature: human gut; material: feces | place: Australia | collected 2012
CCTTGTTGACATCGGTTGCTTTTTGAACCGCAGTGGTGTACCAGGTGGCATATCCCTTTGGAATGAAACCCTCGAATGTTGAATACGAGTCGCCGAGAACGGCAACGGTCTGCTTTACCTGTGCCAGCAGAGGCATCAGGGCGAACATAAAGAGGCAGACGATAACTGATAATCTTTTCATGACGTTTATTTGTTTATAGTTTGATTTTTTTTATATGATCCTCTTTTTGGGATAGAGTCTGAAACCCGATTGCAAAGATACAATATTATTTATGGATATACAAATGTTTTGGGCAATAATTTTATATGAAATCCTCAACTTGCACAATGAAAATGCCACAACTTGCACAATGAAAATGCCACAACTTGCACAATGAAACGCTTAAGTTGTTGATATTCAATAACGTTATGTCCACTATTTTCCCTAAGAATTCCTATATATAATAATGTGTAATCCCCATTTCTCCTTAAATCTTCTTTGTTCTTTCCCTTTTGGGATAATTTTGGGAAAGTTATCAATTTATCCCTGGTCTGTGAACGCTGAAGGTTGATGCTGTTTTGTCGGTGTAAATGTCGGTGTAAAATGTCGGTGCAAATATTGTTTTGGCGGTAATGTGGCGGTAATAGTGGCGGTAATGCCGATGTGAATGTCGGAGAAAAATGTCGGAGACATGTCGAAAATATGTCGGAAAGAAAAATAATTGAAAACCAATATGTTATCGTTTTATGGGTAGTTGTTACCGACAATAAATGTCGGAGACTTTGTCGGTAACCTTGTCGGAGACATCAAGGGTGGTAAAAAGATATTTGGCGGTAATGCAAAAAGCGGGTATTCTAAGGCATGAAGGTAAGGGTAATGTCGGTGTAAATTCGTTCTAATTGCCGGTGTAAATATCCGAGTCTTTTATAACTATTAAAAGAAAGAATGATGAGTTTTTGTGTCATTATACACAAAAACTCATCATTCTTTTTGGTGTTTTCGAAACTTTTCCGTAACTTTGCAACGTCATCCTATGGATGGCTGGCATTGAGATGCTGGCTACTAAGTCCTAAGGTTGGCACTATTTTATGAGAAAGACGTTTGCTGCGTTTTCTTCTGATAGATTTGGAACCTAGGAAATTTCATTTACACTCAGAGGGATACAGATGTGAACGCCTATGCATATCCGTATATATGCAGCACGAGGTGTACCCTTTCGGTTCGAAGGGGTGCACTAAGTGCTATATCTATATATACCATGGCGGCGTAAGCTTCTGTCACTTTGTACTCTTGGTGTAAATGGGCTATCTGACTTTTCCTCTTTGGATAAGTCCTTGGAGATAATTTTGTCACCTAGGCCAACAGACATGTCAACAAATAGATTTTTGATGTCTGGCTGATTGGTATAATCTGCTTTTACCGGTTCCATGTTGGCTATGGCTTTAAGCAGGTTGGTCTTTCCTGTACCATTGTTGCCTAAGAGTACAGTCCATTGGTAAGCTTGGAATTTCCCATCTTCAGTATTATGTACAAATGAGAACACATTTTCTCCTTTGAAGCACTTGTAGTCCTTCAAGGCGATTTGTTTAATATAAACTTGTGTCTTTTTTTCCATTTTCTTTTATAGCTTAGTGCATAAATGTTTCTGCAAAGATACATATAAAATCTGAAAGTTACAAGAAAAAGGCAAAAAAGTTTTGTTTATGTTTCGTAGCAACTCCAATGATGGGTATCTGCATGAATCCAATAGCTAATATATAACTAATTCTATCTTTTTTATTACCACTATTACCACGAACAATCTAACCATCTGATAATAAGAATGATAAGGCGTGGTAACAAGTGGTTTTTTATTACCACCTGTTACCACTATTACCACGCCTTGCCAATCGTCTTTACGCTTCCTTTAAAAAGAAACTATTTTCTAACTACCAGATACTCAGTACCAAATCTCGTTTTCTTGCTCTCCAATCCCTCGATATTCTGAAGCTCTCTGCCCAATCTCTGTAGACTCGAAACCTGTAGGGAGGAGCCGAATTTCTGCTTCAAAATGTCGAAAATGGCGGCTGCCATCATGTATTCTCCCTTTTCTGGGTCATTTGTTGGCTCAAAAACCTCCAGAAAACATTGCTTGATGGGCGAAATCTGCTCAAATTGCCTGTTGTATTGCATGATGATGGCAGTTTCCTGGGCATCGAAATAGGATTTTTCTCCCTGCTCCAGGGCTTGCATCGCCTGCGCATAAAGCTGCTCATAGTTCAATCTGCCACTCACATCGATAGGACCCGTCAGCTCCACACCCAGAAAACGGCGGTTGCCGGATGGATCGGCAAGAATGTCCGTCATATTGCTCGTGGCTATGAAGGAGGCAAGGCGGGGGAACTCCTCTACATGACTTCCATACGGGGGCTTGATCTTCACCGTGGGCAGTTGCAGCAGATTCTTCAGAAAACCCTGTTGTATCTGGGGCGAAATCTGATTGAACTCATCCAGGTTGATGAGCAGAAACTGTACCATGCCCTGCAACACCTGGCGCTTCTCCGAAAGAAGCATGTTGTCGGTGAAACCCCACGATAGTTCGCCCGGTATCAGACGGCGACAGAAGGTGCTCTTGTTGTAGCCCTGCTTGGAAATGAGCAGCGGCATCGTGCTGTTGCCGTATTGGCGGCGATAGGAACCTCGCCACTGGTCTACCATGCCCAAAAACCATGTGTAGAACCAGTCTTCCCAATGCGGATTTCGGGTAGGAACGGTGCGGGCGAGGGCACGGATATTCCGTGTATTTCATCACGGCATTATAGCGAAACTGGTATCTGCTTTGCAGAAAGTTCTTCATCTGCAGAATATCAGCTCTGCCTTTTCTTCCCGATGAGACTTTCTCGGTTTTCCGGTCCTTGGAATGGGTGGCGTAGGCACTGCTCACAATTTGGCGGAACTCTTCCTCGGTGGCATCATTCCAGTTGTTTCTTCGGATATGGATGAATGCCTCCTCTTCGCTCATGCCCATGCGGCAGAGCTTGGCGGCAACGGCTGAAAGGAAGGCGAAAAACTGGTCGTTCTCATTAGCCCACTTCATGTTGGCTTCTGTCATTTCTGCCTGCGTCTCCTTGACAGCCTTACTGTAAAGAAACTCGTTGTCCTGGAATGCCTTCAGGTCATCCACTCGCTTGGGAGCGGCTGCTGATAATTGGCTGTTTCTGGCGATGCGCATTGCTACCGCCTTGCTGTTATAATAAGGTGAAGCATCCTGCGTAAGCATGAAGCAGGATTTCAATGTAGGCTTTTCTGCCTTGAGGGATATCTTGCTGTCTGAAGGAATCTGAGGTAGATAGAGATTCTTTACAGATTCATATCCGGCGAGATAAAGCTGTTCGGCATCTTGCTCGTTTTGTGGAATCTGCCCGGTTTCATCTGCGATGCAAACGAGCACGATGAGGCTTCTGCCGTCGGCTCCCTTGATGGCAGCGAAGGTCATCGGCAGCAGACTGGCGGTTTTCTTCAGGGCATTGATTTCTTCTTCGGTGGTCAGATTGATGAAGTGGAGCATCATCAGTCCGTTCGATTTCTTGAAGATGAGGCTGCCGCTTTCGTCCTTTCCGAATTCTGCTGCAGGATAAACCTGCTGCCATTGTTTCATGCCGATATAGTTGTGATAATCGCCTTCCATGAGTGGTGCACTCATTCTGAAATTGGCGACACTCTGCTTGGCATCGTCCTTGGCGATGCGTTCCCAAAAGCGGTCAATGCTTTTCAGGCTAACCATCAGTTGGTTCTGCCTGTTGATTCTAGTGATGGTAAACTTCATATTCAAGCTAATTATATGATATAACGATATTTAGAATAGCTTATGACGTATATGTTAAGCTGTAAATGACGTTCTGAACGATGCCTCCAGGCATCCGAGGAATGTTACCCGAGGCGTTGCCCAACTTTGCCCGAGGCTTTGGGCACTTATGACCGAGGTAGTCGGTTAATAGTACCCGTGTTCTCGGGTATGAGTGCTCATGTTCGCGGGCACGAATCCTCATGTACGCGGGTGCTTAGTAGTTAACCTCTTCCGTATACTTATCGAATTTCAGGTTGGTGTATCCACGTGCCTTACACCAGTTCAGCACATACTGCTGCTGTTCTGGCAAGAGGCCGGTCTGTCCTAATTTATATCTGTAATATGAAGTGTTGCTTCCGAAGTAGGAAGTCATGTGGGTTCTGAATCTGCCTCCGTCTTTGCGCTTCAGTTCGTCGAGTAGCTTCTCAAAACCGTATGCCATTTTCATCAGTCGTAGTTGCAGGAAATGTTCGCACTTATCGTCGTGATAAGCGTCAGGGAAGACGGCGTAGCCGATGGTGTGCTCCGGATCTTTGTAGGTCACGGATAGATAGCGTGCGCATTGCTGGGCTAGGGGACATTGCTGGTTGAAGCAATAGGTCCATGTGCTGTGACTTTCGCCATTGGCGAAATAGAGTCTTACTAAATCTGCTTGTGTCATGGTCTCATAATGTTTATAGTTTAAGTGTGGTTTCACAGGAGTCATAAGCTTCTAGGTGGAATCGGCAAGAACTTTTCTTGTTGGTTGCAAAGATACAAAAAAATGGGTCTGAATGCAAGCTTTTTCTCATTTTATTTGCTTAAATGATTTTTTTTCCGTACTTTTGCCCTAGGCAGAAGAAAGTTCTGTTAAGATATAAATATTTAGATTATGCAATACAAGAATATCATATTCGATTTAGGTAATGTCTTGGTGAAGCTCAATCCGGAAGGATGCATCGGGGCTTTCAAGGCGATAGGAATGGGGGAGTTGGTTGATTCAAATCCTCAGAGTGAGGGGATGAAGCTGATGAGCAAGCTGGGTGTGGGGATGATTACCACCGAAGAGTTCTGCGATGCAGCCCGTGAGTTGACAGGAGCTGATGTGACGAATGAAGACATCATCGATGCTGCCAACAAGATGCTGGTAGTGATTCCTGATGAGAAAAAGGAGCGACTCCTGCAGTTGAAGAAGGCTGGCTATCGCCTCTTCCTTCTGAGCAATACCATTGATGTGCATTGGGATTATTGCGTGGAGCATCTCTTCCCTTATCAGAACTATGGGGTAGAGGATTATTTCGAGCACTGCTTCCTCTCTCAGAGAATGCATCTGGCTAAGCCTAATGCCCGCATCTATGAGGAGGTAATCAGGCAGGCGAACATCCATCCCGATGAAACCCTCTTCATCGATGATCTGAAGGAAAACTGTGAGGCTGCCGAGAAGCTGGGCATCCACACCTTCCAGAACGTGAAGTTCGATGATTGGCTTGCACTTACCTTTGTACGCTAATAATAACTAACATACAATATCGAAATGAATTTTTATAAGACTTTGGGACTGAAAAACAGCCGTATTGATGTGGCTGATGCCTTGCGAGGATTGGTAGTGGTGCAATGTCTGTTTTCAAATATCTGGCTCAAGTATCATTCCCATGGTCCTTTTGAGGGAATATGGAAGAAGTTGAACTGGATAAAATTTTAAGGCTTCCAAAAATCCCTCGCTTAGTCCAATTGGCTAGGCGAGGGATTTTTATTCATCGATTTTTTCTTTGATTTTATATTTGCCTTTATTTCTTCTTCACTATCAATTTGCTTCCTTTCTGCACATCAGCCTTGATTTGGGTGAAGCGTTCGTTCTTTACATCTTCCAGCATGATGGCAGGACGATAGTCGGGTTTGATAGTAGTGAAACTTACATTATCTACTTCCAGATTGTCCACGTGGCGGGCAAAGAGGCCGAAAGCCGGTGTTTCCTTGGCAAACTTAGGCTCAGGATAGTTGGTGCCTTGCTCTCTGTATTGTCTTTTAGCAAGTTCAGCTGCGCCACCTCCACGATATTGCAGACGGATGTTGCTGAGCGAAATATTGCGAAGAGGCTCGCCTGGCATTCCTGTAATGATGATACCGGCAAGGGAATCCACATCGTTGGCAACCACATTACTGATCATGATGTCGCGACCTGTAGATACGGTAGTGCGCTCCTTAGGGCCTCGGTTGCGGCAACCGGTGGTAATATAGATAGGGTAATGGTGTACATGGTTCATGGTGATGTTGTTTACTACCACATTCTCCATGATGCCCTGGTCAACCTCTTCAAACGCCAGACCGCTGCTATACATGAATGTGCAGTTGCTGAGCGAAATATTCTTATATCCTCCATTCGATTCCGTGCCGAGTTTGAATCTTCCGCATACCCAGTTTACCTTTTCAGGAATATAGGTTCCATCAAGCAGGGTGCCAACCTTGTAGCCCGTAATCACACAGTTGGTAATGGCGATGTGCTCTGTAACCACCGGTTTCTTCAGTGCGTATGAACTTTTGAGAACCAGGGCATCATCGTGAGGTGTGTTGATTTTGCAGTTGCTTATGGTGAGGTATTTGCAGCAGTCGATGTCGAATCCGTCGCGGTTGGTATCAATCACCACATTATCTACGGTACCCAATTCGCATCCTGTAAGTATGATGCCGAAGTGACCGCCCCGGTAGATGGTGACATCACGGATCAGGATGTTGCGGCATTGCTTGAGGGCAATAGCCTTATCGCCCGTACCGATATTTCCACCTTGCAGTTTTCCGCCTTTTTCTGTATCTCTCCTGGTGAGTCCTTCGCCGTCAATCATTCCCCGTCCGGTGATTGACACATCATTGGCACCGATGGCATAGATGAGGCTGTTTTTGAAATAAGAGTGTCCACCATCCTGGTAGGCTGGTCCTATCCATTCTTCTGCCTCATCGTATGCTTTCATCTTAGCTGGTGCGGCAAGGATTTTTGAGCCGGTCATCAGGTGGAGTTCCACATGGCTTTTCAGGCGGATGCTTCCACAGAGATAGGTTCCTGCAGGCAGAACGATACGTCCACCTCCATGTGCCACACAGGTGTCGATAGCGGCATTGATGGCATGATGGTCTAGCGTCTTTCCATCGCCCATAGCTCCGAAGTCTTTTACATTGTAGTCTTTGGCTTGCAAGCCTGTCACTGCCAGTGCTAGAAATAGCAGAAATGTAGATAGTTTCTTGTACATGATTTTTTTATTTTTATGATTTCAATGATTCTTGTTTATGATTTCGATGAATCTGGGCGCAAAATTAAAGAAATCATCTGGAAGAAATGTATGATAATCGTTCAATTTGTACTGCTTATCGTTCATTTCCATCATCACGCCATGCACGGTGCCCACGGTAGCATGCCAGATTTCTTTACCTGCGTTCTCATCCCGTCTGAGGAATGACGGTGCAAATTTAGATAAAATTTCCGAATTCAACAGCTTCGTCAGTACGACCGCCGAATCTTTGACCTCAATGCGGAGATTGTCCGTAAGGTTTCCAAGGTGGACGGCGTACTCCAACGTTGCAATATCCGCTTGAGCAATTATGTATCCAACATCGAGTGTAAGAGTTACCGCGATGTCGTGCGCAGGCTCTCGGAAGGTGTCACAAATCCAAACGAGCTGATGAAGCTAGTTCATGGTCGCATTGTCAATCGTCATGGTGCGGAGACGATATTAGCCTCATTGACAGGCGTTGTCTCCCAGGCAGAAATAGATGTACTGCGCCCACTCCATGAGGAGATTGACATCGCCGAGAGCCACAGAAACGAATGCTATATAAGCAAGTGCAAGGGAGACATGCGCCTTTATTTACGAAGAAAAGGCAAACTTCCTTGTTTTAGTTACCTTGTGCGAGGGAAATCATTTTCGTTTTATAGAGGAAAGATGCCCCTATATAAAAAGATATCAGAATTAAGTGCCGCAAAAACACAAAGTAAAACACCGCTAAAAATCGAGACCATTTACCGCATAGAGCGGTACGTTTGTAACCCAATCTTCCTGCAGATAATCATTCATGGAGATTCGATAGGCCTTCTTTGGCTGGTTGTCAGCAACAAACTGGCGCAGGCTCTTAGCCTTGACATTCGTCTCGGCTTTCACCTCCAGCGGAACAATCTCATCCTCCTCATCCTGGAGCAGGAAATCAATCTCCTGAGTACTGTTGGTCTTGGCATAATAATAGGGTTCATACCTGAGAATGAGCTGCTGCAAAACATACTGTTCCGTCAATGCCCCTTTAAACTCGGTAAAAATACTGTTGCCAGCCACTATTGTCGCAGCCTTGAGATTAGACATCGCACCTAGAAGCCCGACATCCAGGACAAAGATCTTGAAGGCCGCCCGGTCTTCATAACTGGCAAGCGGAAGTCGGGGAGCCTTCACATTATATACCTTATATATCAGTCCGGCATCCAGCAGCCACTGCAAGGCCAACTCATACTCCCGGGCTCTTGCCCCCTCGCGCACCACTCCATAGATAAACTTCCTGTTTTCCTTGCTCAACTGGGCGGGCAAGGATTTCCACAAATCAGTAATACGGGGAATAATCTCCGATGGAGCATGCTTCGACATATCTCTCTGATAACTGTTCAGAATGTCCTTCTGTATGGTTCTCACCTCTTTCCAGTCACGATTCTGGCAAAAGCTCAATACGGCTTCAGGCATGCCTCCCACGTAGTAATAATACTTTAAGAGTTCCTGAAACTTGGGGGCAAACATCGTTATCATATTCCAATCCTTCGTCTGAAGCAGCTGCGCCAGATTCTTCTCTCCCATAGCCATCACAAACTCGATAAAGTTCATTGGACAGAGAGAGAGAAATTCCACCTTACCCACAGGAAAAGATTCCCCCTGATGCAGTTCGATACCCAGAAGAGAACCTGCAGCTATGACATGATAGCCCGGTGCATTCTCTGCAAAATATTTGAGAGAAGTAACAGCATGAGGGGCAGCCTGAATCTCATCCAGGAATATCAGCGTTTCGCCCTCTGTGCAGGTTACATTCGTTGCAGCCCCAATAGCTGTAAGGATTCTAGGAATATTGAAATCCTGTTCAAAGAGATTCTGCAGAATCTTCATCTCTTCAAAGTTCACATACGCCAGCTGCCTGTAATTCTGGCGGGCAAACTCCTTCACCAGCCAAGTCTTTCCCACCTGTCTGGCACCCTCTATAATAAGAGGTTTACGATATTGTTTATTCTTCCATTTCAGAAGTTCATCGATAGCTAATCTTTCCATAATCCGTATCTTAAAATCACATTTTATGAGGGAATAATCACCTGTTCTCCCACATTTTATGTGGGAATAACGCTGCAAATATACACATTTTATGAGGGAATCCTATCATGTTTCCACACATTTTATGAGGGAATACCCATTTTTTTAACTGATTTTAAAGGACAATCCTTAAAACTTAATATTTGTTATACATTTGGGATAATTCTCTTTTTCCAATAAAATGTTATACCTTTGCCAACTCATAATAACTAACATACAATATCAAAATGAATTTTTATAAGACATTAGGATTGAAAAACAAGCCGTATTGATGTGGCTGATGCCTTGCGAGGATTGGTAGTGGTGCAATGTCTGTTTTCAAATATCTGGCTCAAGTATCATTCCCATGGTCCTTTCGAGGGAATATGGAAGAAGCTGACCTGGATTAAGTTCTAAATATTCAAGTTTACATAAGAGAAAAAGGTGTGTCATAACTCCATGACACACCTTTTTCTCTTATTTATCCTTTCTGAATATCTTATCAACGACAACGGCGATGGCACCATCGCCTGTTACATTGCAGGCGGTGCCGAAACTGTCCATTGCAATATAGAGGGCTATCATAAGTGCTTGCATATCGGCATTGAAACCCAATACTGAGGCTAGTGGACCGAGTGCTGCCATCACAGCTCCTCCTGGAACTCCCGGAGCTGCTACCATGCAGATGGCGAGCACGAAGATGAAGTTGAGGAAGAGAGGCAGATTGCATGGCATACCATTGATGAGGCAGATGGTAAGCGCACAGCAGGTAATCTTCATCATTGAACCCGAGAGGTGGATGGTGGCACAGAGTGGAATGGTGAAGCCGGCAATGCCATCGGTAACGCCGTTTTTCAAGGTCTGCTTCAGTGTAACCGGAATGGTGGCCGCAGACGATGAGGTGCCCAGTGCCGTGAAGTAGGCTGGCAACATGTTGAGCAACAGCTTGAACGGATTCTTATGGGTTAAGCCTCCAGCCAACAGATATTCGTAAAGTAAGATTACGATATGGAGCACGAGAATCACGAGGATAATCTGTGCGAAGACAAGCAGAATATGGTATGCTTCGCCCGAGAAAGTCATGCCCAGGAAGATGCCGAAGATGTAAAGGGGCAGGAGGGGAATGATGACTTTGGCGATGACACCAGATACGATTTCCTTGAATTCCTGAAAAACGTTCTGCATGGTGCGGCTGCCTTTGTGCGCAATGCCCAGTCCGGCAATGAAGGAGAATACGAGGGCACTCATCACATCTACCA
>OLIS01002970.1_pt1 | contig 10347 bp, 10 predicted proteins | sample 1601351 | NCBI WGS metagenome assembly OLIS01 (sample SAMEA2452122, study PRJEB22498) | human gut metagenome | biome: human feces; feature: human gut; material: feces | place: Australia | collected 2012
GGATATGTGCCTCATGTTTACATTATGTTTTAGTCTTGACAAAGATAAAAAAAGAGACGTACAATAAAAACTGTACGTCTCTTCTATAACTATTTTACGATGTCCGTAGTTTTAGGCCGGTGCGATTTCCGTACTATCTTCATCCTCGTCATCTGCATCTCCATTCGTGTCATTCTTCACAAAGAACGCACTCAATTCGAACAATCCATACAGCGGGAAGAATACGATACCCAATGTGAACGGGTCACTACTTGGGGTGATAAATGCAGCAGCAACCAACAACCCCACGATAGCATGCCGTCTGTATTTGTGGAAGAACGAACGTTTCAACAAACCGATCTTCGACAACAGCCACGAAACCAACGGCATTTCAAAAACGATTCCCATCACAAAGATCAGCATCAGGAAATTATCCATATACGAATCCAAAGAGACCTGTTCCGTTATATTGGCACTCAACTGATAAGTTGCCAAAAAGCGCAGCGTCATCGGGAATACCATAAAATATCCGACAGCACATCCGATAAAGAACATGATTGTTCCCAAAAGAAATACCCATTTGACATTTTTCTTCTCATTCTCATACAAAGCCGGACTAATGAACTTCCAGATTTCCCACATCAGATAAGGGAAAGTAAGCACAAGTGCCAACCAGAACGAGGTGGTCATGTGAAAATTATCATTACAGAAATCAGGCAGAACATCAAACCACGGACTGACATTGACCAACCACTGGTTCAAATCGCACAACCATCTGTAAAAGATAAAATCGGAATAACAGGGTGCCAATACTACGCGGTCAAATATACCATCGCTACCACGCATAAAGGCGAAACTGCCTATCGCAAAGATAAAGAGCGCTAAAAAAGAACGGAACAGAGTCCAACGAAGTGCCTCCAGGTGGTCCCAGAAGGACATTTCTTCTTGTTCTAATTCTGCCATCTTTTACTTTTTATCGGTATCGTCTATCTTAATGTCGTCTTCTAATCCTTTTACACCGTCTTTGAAGTTTTTCACACCTTTACCGATACCTTTCATCAGTTCAGGTATTTTTTTACCACCGAAAAGTAACAAAACAATAATGGCAATGATGATAATCTCGCCAGTTCCTAAATTTCCAAGAAATAATAATTGATCCATGATATTGTATAAATTAGTCGTTAATATTCCTGTTATCGATGGGGCAAAGATACAATTTGTAATGAATAGTACCCCAATTATTCTAAATTTATTACCTTTGCGCCATCTTAAAAAACTGAAATTAGAAAAAGATTAGAAAAAATGAAAGCGTATGTATTTCCCGGTCAGGGTGCCCAGTTTGTCGGAATGGGAAAAGACCTTTATGAAAACAATCCTCTTGCAAAAGAGATGTTTGAAAAGGCTAACGAAATCCTCGGTTTCCGCATCACGGATCTGATGTTCGAGGGGACTGACGAAGATTTAAAGCAAACCAAAGTAACACAACCGGCCATATTCCTTCACTCTGTGATTCTTGCAAAATCGTTGAACGAGAAACCGGATATGGTGGCGGGACACTCTCTGGGAGAATTTTCCGCGCTTGTAGCCAACGGGGCTCTTTCTTTTGAAGATGGCTTGCGTCTTGTTCACGCCAGAGCACTTGCCATGCAAAAAGCATGTGAGGCAAACCCATCCACGATGGCTGCCATCCTCGGGTTACCGGATGCAACCGTAGAAAATATTTTAGCTGAAATTGACGATATTGTCGTTCCGGCAAACTACAACTGCCCGGGCCAAATTGTTATTTCCGGAACAATGCAAGGAATTGCCACCGCTTGCGAAAAACTAAAAGCAGCCGGGGCCAAACGGGCTCTCCCGTTAAAAGTCGGGGGTGCTTTCCACTCACCGCTGATGGAACCCGCCCGGAAAGAACTGGCCGATGCCATCATGCACACCCACTTCTCACAACCCTCGTGTCCGGTTTACCAGAACGTGAACGCACAACCGGTATCTGACCCAGAGGTAATCAAAAAGAATTTGATTGACCAGTTAACAGCATCTGTACGTTGGACTCAAACCGTACAAAACATGCTGGCGGACGGGGCATCGTCTTTCTTGGAAATCGGTCCCGGAAACGTGCTTCAAGGATTGATCAAAAAAGTAAGTACCGAAGTTGAAACTGCAGGAATACAATAGATTTTGTTTTAAACAAGATTATTGTATTCCTGCAGAGCTGAAAGCTCAACTTGAAACTTGTAACAATTTTAAAGCCTCCCATGGGAGGCTTTAAAATTTTATTTATATCTTTGAACAAAGATAATTCAAGATAAAACCGGGATATGCCAAACAATAAAACCAAAAGACACCGTACGATTCAATACGTGTTCAAAATCAGTACGATAATCATTATTTGTGGTCTCATTGTCTTATTGCTTCCTAAAGTAGAGAGATTTAAATACTCCTACCAAAAAGGGATGCCTTGGAAATACGAGACATTGATCGCACCTTTAGATTTTCCATTGCATAAAAGTGCCGAAGAACTTGCTGCCGATATTGAAAAAATCAAAGAAGAGCAAGCCCCCATTTTTAACTTCAAAGCAACAAATGTTGAAGTTCAAATCAACAAACTTTCAGAAAAGATAAATCCATATCGAACCGCACACAACGGAGAAGATATGGATAAAATCATTCAAAAACTGCGGGAAATTTATTCCAAAGGCATTCTACTGATGCCGGAAAAAATGGATCCTGCTAAAATAAAAAATATTCTTATCGTCAAGAACAACATTGCCTTCGACGAAAAGTTCTCCAACGTGTACACGCTAAAGCAAGCCTACGAAACGTTAGTTAAATACATCGAGAGCCTTCACCTGAACAAATCCACAGAGGAAGGAATACTTAGTTTGGGCTTGAACAACTACATCAACCCGAACTTGGAATACGATGCCGGAAAAACGGGACTTGCCATTGAAACTAGCATAAAAAGTATCACACCAACTCAAGGGATGATCAACCGGGGAGATATTATCATATCCCAAAACGATCTGGTAACACCCGAAAAATATAAAATTTTGGAATCTTTCCGGATAGAACATGAGCAAAACTTGGGCTCAACCATTGACCGAATCCGGATCTCGGTTGCCCAAACCGTGTTGACCTTGATTGCTATCATGAGTTTTTCCATCTTCCTGTATGTTTCCCGAAAACGACTATTTTATAACAACAAGGACTTTTTCTTCCTGTATAGCATGTTCTTACTAACCATTGCCCTGGGAAGCATCAGTTACTTTCAACACATCAATATCCTCACGATTCCCGTTTTGTTCTTCCCGATCATCGTGAACATACTGTTTGGGACAAGACCGGCCCTTTATCTATTGATAGGTACAAGCTTGCTGGTTTCCTACTACGCTCCCAACAATTACATGTACTTCTTCATGCAAATATCGGCAGGAATCGTTGCCATGTTCAGCCTCTTGCACCTGCAACGTCGCTCTCAATTATTTATTGCACTAGGTCTAATATTCCTAACTTACACGTTAGTATATGGGGCATTCTCGCTCATTCAAGAGGGGGCGCTCACGCCAAAACATCTATTCGCTATCGTGTTCCTCATTATAAATACTGGTCTGTTAAGTTTAATTTATCCGGCCCTTTACCTAGTAGAACGCCTCTTCGGGTACACATCTGAAATCAGTTTATTGGAATACTCTAACCCAAATCACCCGGCCTTGCGCAACCTGACCAAAAAAGCCCCGGGAACATTCCAGCACTCCCTCATGGTTGCCAACCTGGCGGAAGAAGCAATTTACCACATCGGGGGAAGCCCTCTTTTAGCCCGTACGGGAGCATTGTACCACGACATCGGGAAAACATACAACCCGATCATGTTCGTGGAAAATCAAACAGGTGGTTTGAATCCGCACGACCTTCTAGGTTTTGACGAAAGTGCTCAGATTATTATCAAACACGTGACACAAGGCTTGGAACTTGCCAATAAATACAAATTACCGGAAGTACTCAAGGACTTTATCCGCACACACCACGGTAAAAGCAAAGTAAAATATTTCTATTATTCTTTCAAAAACAAATACCCGGACAAAGAAATAGACGAATCCTTATTCACCTACCCCGGTCCGGATCCCGTGAGAAAAGAGTGTGCCGTAGTCATGATGGCTGATGGTGTGGAAGCTGCCTCACGAGCACTGGAAATAAAGGATGAAGAAAACCTGACTAAACTGGTAAATAGCCTGATTGACGGCCTTCTTCAAGATGGACGTTTCTCTAACGCAGACTTGACATTCAAGGACATTTCCACGGTGAAACGAGTATTTACAGAAATGCTTATCAACGTGTACCATGCCCGTATTGCGTACCCGAAATTACAAACCAAAGCATAACCTCAAGACCTAAATATATGACACAAAAACCAATAACCATCAAAGACATTGCCGAGAAATTAAATATATCCGTGTCTACCGTTTCCCGGGCGCTAAAAGACAATCATGAAATTAGTGCACAAACACGTAAAACCGTACAGGAACTGGCAAAACAACTCGGTTACAAACCCAATCCCATTGCCGTAGCCCTAAAAACCCATAAAAGTCATTCGATCGGGGTTATCGTCCCCCAAATTGTGAGTACTTTTTTTGCCACGGTAGTGAAAACGATTGAGGAAGTGGCAGACGGTCACGGTTACAATGTTTTGGTCATATCTTCGAATGAAAGTTTCCAAAAAGAACAAAAAAGCGTGGAGGTACTCATGGCCAACCGGGCGGATGGAATTATCCTTGCCTTATCACACGAGACGAAAGATTACGAGCATATTAAAATGATACAGGAATCCGGAACCCCGATCGTGTTGTTCGATCGTACCACCAATGAACTCAACGTGTCACGGGTCGTAACGGATGGTGTCACTGCAGCATTTCAAGCCGTTCAGCATCTCGTTTCTGAAGGTTGCCAAAAAATAGCTTTATTATGCGGTCCCGAAAACGTTGGCATCGGGGGCAATCGTATGGAGGGCTACGAAAAAGCCATGGAAGCCAACCATCTTCCAGCGAAGCCAGAATTGATCTGCCATTGCTCAGACTTCACAGTAGAAGCAGGAAAAGAAGCAACACGCCAATTGCTCTCCCGGAAAGAAAGACCGGATGCCATATTCGGGATCACGGATGACCTGGCAATCGGGGCAATCGAAGCCATCAAAGAAAAAGGCCTTAATATCCCGGAGGATATCGCTATTGTCGGTTTCTCCAACACGAAACGCTCACGCTACATGAATCCGACAGTAAGTTCCATCAACCAGTTCCCAGAAAAGATCGGACGGGCTGCGGCTGAACTTTTGTTTGATCAAATACTAAACAGCAAGCACGCTCAGATTAAAAAAGAAATCATTAATTGTGAACTGATCGTTAGAGAATCTTCGGACAGACGATGTAGACACGACAGATGCTAACATAATTACAAAAATCTTAACAATATAAATCAAAACCTTGTTAATTACTCGGTTAAAGATTATTAAACCTAAAAATCAACGGTTTGAATGACTATTTTTGTAGAAATTAATAACAGCAGCCCATGGATGTAATTGTGGAAAACCTGACGAAATCTTTCGAGAATCAGAAAGCCGTGGATTCTATTTCTTTTCAAGCAAAAAGAGGCGAAATTCTTGGTTTTCTGGGGCCGAACGGTGCGGGTAAAACAACTACAATGAAGATCATGGCAGGACTACTGACACCGGACTTCGGGAATATCACATTCGGGGACTATTCGATTGGGAAACAAACAGGTAAAATAAAAAATATCATTGGCTATCTCCCGGAACGAAACCCCTTGTATAACGAAATGAACGTGATTGATTTTCTATTTTTCATTTCAAAACTCCACAACATTCCCAAATACAAAATCACATCACGTGTTCTGGATATGATTCGTTTATGCGGGTTAGACAACGATAAGCACAAACAGATTGGCGAATTATCCAAGGGATTCCGTCAACGGGTAGGAATTGCCCAAGCATTAATTCATGATCCGGAAGTAGTCATCCTGGATGAACCGACAACAGGACTCGACCCCAACCAAATTTTCGGAATCCGCAAAATCATCAAAGAAATCGGGGAAGAAAAAACAGTCATTTTAAGTTCCCATATTCTTTCTGAAATCGAAACGACTTGCGATCAAGTGATGATCATGAGCAACGGAAAAATCGTAGCCAACGGTACGACATCTGAACTTCGTCGCAAATCAGATGCTGAATATTGCCTGAAAGTAGGCATCAAGGGCGGAGAAACATCCGACATTCACAAGGCTTTAGACAACCTACCGGGAGTGCTCCACATCGAAATTATTCATAAACAGAATTTTGAACTTCAATGCAAACCCGATATAGAAATTGAAAAATCAATCTTTAGCCTTTGTCAAGACAACAACTGGTACATCAGCGAGTTAACTCCCGTACAAACCAGATTGGAAGATATATTTCGTAAAGTCACACAAAATGGATAATTCATGGGTGCAGTTAAAGTTATCATAAACAAAGAATTAAAAGTAGCATTTAATTCACTATTAATATACATCGCGTACACAGCTTTCCTTGGTGTAACAGGATTTGTTTGCTGGTTCTCCGGGAAAAACATCTTTTCAAGCGGACAAGCCTCTTTAAGCAACCTATTCAACGTGTTTTACTGGACACTCTTTTTCCTAATCCCGGCACTCACGATGAAAAGTATTTCAGAAGAACGCAAGGAGGGGACCTTCGAACTCTTATTCTCCAAACCGATTAAAACAGGGCAGGTAATCATGGGAAAATTCCTCGCGATACTATTACAAGTAGTTATATGTCTGGCATTAACACTTCCCTACTATATCACGATTGCCTCATTGGGCAACGTTGACCATGCCGTTGGTTTTTGCGGTTACCTGGGGCTCATTCTAGTCAGTGGGTGTTACATCAGTATCGGAATGTTCGCTTCATCCCTCACCCCGAACACCATCGTGGCCTTCTTCATCACGTTTGCTATTGAAACAGGATTCGTGCTTTTATTTGAATTCATCGCGGAACTATGGGGTTCCGGATTCATGGCGGCATTATTCACGTATCTCTCCATAGGAGAGCATTTTGATGCTATTCCCCGCGGAGTGATCGACACGAAAGATTTGGTGTACTTTATCAGCGTAATTATTATATTTTTAGCATTAGCAAAACATTATATCAGTAAAAATCGGTTTTAATATTTAGAACAAAAGTGATGAAAAAGAAATTAATATATAATCCGACCTACTTGATTTTATCACTGATAGCGGTAAATATTATTTCCTATTTTCTATTTATCAGGATCGACCTCACGAGTAACAAAAAATATTCTTTAAGCCCTGTCAGCAAAACAATGATCAAAAAAATTGACAAGGATATTTCCGTTACCCTATTCATGTCCGAAGGTCTCACGCCCGACAAAGTAAAACTCGGGCGGGAATTCCGACACCTGCTAAAAGAATACAAAACAATCAGTAATAAAGTATTCACCATAAACACAATCATCCCGAACAATAGAGACAAGGAAGCTCTGGCGGAACAACTGGGGATAGAACCTATAGCACAGGAAATAGCCGAGAGAGACATGGTGAAAATTCAAAAAGTGTACTTTGGAGCTGTCATCCAGATTGGCGACAAAAAAGAAACCATCAATATTCTCCCGACCACGGCATTGGAATACGAGGTTACCCGTCGTTTAAAAGAAGCTTGCGACACGACCAAACCGACTATCGGCTTTTTACGTGGACACAACGAAATGTTGAGGCAAAAAACACAGTTAATCGAGCACGAGCTATCTCATAGCGCCAAGATCGAATCCATGCGCATAGACCAGTTTACAGATCTGAATGACTACAAAGTAATCTGCATCGTGGGACCAAAAGAATCATTCAGCAAGGAAGAACTCGTTCGGTTGGAGCAATACCTGGAACAAGGGGGAAGACTCTATATTGCTTTGAATCATGCCGTCGGACAAATCAGTTACAGCCAAAATAACGGATTCATCAATCGGGTCGGCATTGAAGACATGCTGGAAGAATTCGGGTTGAAAATCAACTATGATTTCGTCGTGGATAACTATTGCGGACGTATACTGGTCACGCAAGACCAAGGATTTCTACAACTCCAAAGCGATCGCCATTTCCCGTATATACCCATCATCCAGAACTTCAGTTCACATGTGATCACGAAAGGTTTGAATGCCATGTTATTACAATTTGCCAGCAGCATCACGAATGTAAAAACGACATCCGCTTACACGTTCACCCCACTGGCAAAATCATCTTCCATTTCGGGAGTACAAAAAGTTCCGGTATTCTTTGATATTTATAAAACCTGGACTCGAAAACATGACTTTAACCACCCTTACAACACCGTTGCCGCATTATTAAGCAACGAAGATAACAACAGTGCTATTGTTGTCATCACGGATGCCGATTTCATGCAAGACAAATTCTTTGACCCGTTCTATATCAGTAATATCAATTTTGCCGTCAACTCCATCGAATGGTTGGCGGACGATTCAGGATTGATTAAATTGAGAAACAAGTATATCGAAAACCAGTCCCTAAAAGTAGTAAGCGATTCTTACAGGAGATTTTTAAAATATACCAACTTCTTCCTGCCCATCGTGCTAGTATTACTTATCGGTCTATATCAATACAGGGAATATAAAAGAAAACGGTTGAGACGCTCTCAACCGGGTCGTATCGATTAGGTGATCACTCACCTAATCGTTTTATTTTTTGATACAAGGCCTCACTCACCTCGCACAACGGCGATCTTAACTTTTGGCAGGCAATCACACCCCTGGCATGTAACGCTGCTTTTATTCCGGCAGGGTTTCCCTCTTCAAAGAGAGCTTTAAACATCTCGCCCAACTGCAAATTAATCTGTCGAGCCTCTCCATATTCACCTTCCAGAGCCAAATGCAACATCGAGGAAAACTCACCAGGCATCACGTTCGCTATCACAGAAATAACACCACTTGCCCCAATAGATACCAAAGGCAAGGCGATGCCATCATCACCCGACAAGAATATAAAATTCTTCGGCATACCGGAAATAATTGCTGTAGCCTGTTCAAAATTTCCCGAAGCCTCTTTAATGGCTATGATATTCTCAAAATCACGAGCTAACTTCAAGGTTATCGCCGCGGTCATATTCACGGATGTACGTCCCGGAACATTATATAAAATCACGGGAAGAGGAGTATGTTCGGCTATCGCTTTAAAATGATTATACAAGCCTTGTTGAGAAGGTTTATTGTAATACGGGGTAACACTCAAGATAGCATCTCCCAATTGCAAATAAGGCAGTGTCGCAAGATCATGGATTACTTGCTCCGTATTATTCCCCCCGATACCCAAAACTATCGGCAAACGTCCAGCGTTCTCTTCAGCAATAACTCGCACGACAAAAGCTCTCTCTTCAGCCGTCATCGTTGCCGCCTCAGAAGTCGTACCCAAAGCAACCAGATAATCCACTCCGCCATCAATCACATAATTCACCAGATTCCTCAGAGAATGTTCATCTACACGTCCCGTTTCGTCAAATGGAGTCACTAGAGCAACCCCTACTCCCGAAAACTTTTTCATTTCAATACGCATTTATCTTAGTTAATAATTCAAACAATCGATTCATAAAATCATCTATATCTCTCACTCTGTCAAAATCAATATCATGCCCCGTATTATAACCGATCTTACAAGAAGTCTTAGCCGACCTCATGATATAACTCCCCCACGCATTCTGATTCAACGATAAGTCAATCAACAAGCCCTCCTTTCTGTCCAGCAGTTCCTGTACCCGGGGATCGCAAAATTCTCCCTTATAAGAAACCCCTGAACTATCCAAATAAATAGCATCCGGTATTTGTTCCTGATTCAATCTCGACCGCCGAAAAAAAGCAAACAAACAAACGGCCATATGATTCCCCAAAGCCTCCCGTACCTTATTAACGGAGGAGATTGGGACATCATCAGCTCCCCAAAACACTATACATTTTTTAGCTGTATCTAAATTATAAAATGACAACACTCGTTCGTCTTTTACCACCATGTGCTTTAAATGGTGCTTTTTAAATTCTTCCGCGATACATTTAAACATATAAAACTATTTATCTGGCTTTTCTCCTAACTTTATCATATTCATTTGTACATAAACAGAGTAACACAAATGTAGTAATAAAAATTGTATGCCCTCCACTTTGTTATTTTTCAAACATAAAAAAAGTATTTGAAAAAATACCGTTAACTCTTGCAGAAAAAAAGAACATTCTCTATCTTTGCAACGCAAATCAAGAAGGACTCGTAGCTTAATGGATAGAGCACTTGGTTACGGCCCAAGAGGTTGTG
>OLIS01002975.1_pt1 | contig 10332 bp, 8 predicted proteins | sample 1601351 | NCBI WGS metagenome assembly OLIS01 (sample SAMEA2452122, study PRJEB22498) | human gut metagenome | biome: human feces; feature: human gut; material: feces | place: Australia | collected 2012
GGCGGGCCTGCTGCGTCCCTACGCTGCCGAAAGCCTTATCCGCAGCCTGAAGGCGGAGCTTGACCTGCCTATCGACCTGCACACACACTTCACCAGCGGTATGGGCGATATGACCTACCTGAAGGCTGTTGAAGCCGGTGCGGACATGATTGATACTGCGCTTTCTCCGTTCTCCGAATCTACCAGCCAGCCCTGCACCGAAGCTTTGGTAGCAACGCTGGAGGGTACTACCTACGATACAGGCATCAGCCTTGCCGAGCTTAATGCATTGGCTGACTATTTCAAGGATGTACGCAAGAACCTTATCCACGATTTCAACCTGAACGCCAACATCCCCATAGATCCCAAGGTGCTCACCTTCCAGATTCCTGGCGGTATGCTTTCCAACCTGCTGAACCAGATGAAGGAAATGGGCGTTGCCGACAAATACCCGCAGCTGCTTGAAGAAATGCCGCGCGTGCGTGCCGAGCTCGGTTATCCGCCGCTGGTTACTCCTACAAGCCAGATTGTAGGTTCTATGTCCGTATTGAACGTTGCACTTGGACGCTATAAGATGATTCCCCGCGAGGTTAAGGATTTAATCCTTGGCAAATACGGCCGCACTCCGGGACCGATTGACCCTGAGGTAAAACGCCTTGCCATCGGTGACGCGCCGCAAATCGACCACCGTCCTGCCGACGATATTCCGCCGCAAATGAAAAAGCTGCGTGAAAAGCTGGCTGAGGAAGGCTTCCCTAACGCACCGATTGAAGACGTTTTAAGCTACGCCTCCTTCCCTGAGGTAACTCTTAACTTCCTGCGTCACAGCAACATCGGTATGAAATTCCACGATTTATAAGCACAACGCTAAAGAGCACGCTGAGAAATCAATCTCAGCGTGCTCTCTTTTTATGCAGATATTATTTTACATCCTCCAGGTGTTCCTCCTGAAGCTCCTCGTGAATCTTTTCCGGCTCGTGCAAAAGCTGAATGCCGACACGCACAATACGCATCTTGTCAATTTCCTCTACCGTAAAGGCAGCAGCAGGTGTCTGCACCTTCTGCCCCACCTTAGGCGGATAATCAAGCTGAGAGTAAACCCAGCCGCCGATAGTATCACAGTTTTCGGTATCCAAGGCCAGCTCGAAGGTATCGTTAACATCCTCCAGCAGCATTTTGCCGTCGACAGAATAGGTTTTACTGCCCTTTTCTTCTACCTCCGGACGTTCCTCGTCAAACTCATCCTGAATCTCGCCTACGATTTCCTCCAGGATATCCTCAACGGTAACCATACCTGCGGTACCGCCGTATTCGTCAACGAGGATTGCCAGCTGGCTGCGATGCTTCTGCAGAATACGCAGCAGCTTGCTGATAGGCAGAGATTCCGGCACCAGCAGCACCTTACGCGCCAGACTGCGCAAATCAGGACGCTCGCCGGCATTTAAGCTGCGCAGCAAATCCTTGATATGCAAAAAGCCTATAATGTGGTCCTTATCCTCATCACAGATTGGATAACGCGTCATGCGCTCCTCCAGCGCCGTCTTGATATTATCCTCCCAGGAATCCTCCAGATACAGGCAGATCATATCAGTACGCGGCACCATGATGTCGCTGGCGCGACGGTCGGAAAAGTCAAAGACATTATCCAGATAAGTAAGCTCTGTTTTATCAATATAGCCATGCTTATGGCTTTCTTCCATCAGTATGCGGATTTCGTCCTCATTGTGCGCCTCTTCCGCCTCGCTCGCAGCCTCAACGCCCAATTTGTGCAACACCCAGTTGGCAACGTGATTGAGGAACCACACCGCCGGATACATCAGCTTATCAAACAGAATCAGCGGAGCTGCCACAAACAGAACAATCTGCTCAGTCTTTTGAATAGACAATGATTTAGGCACCAGTTCGCCTAAAACAATATGCAAAGCAGTGATAACACCGAAGCCGACAACAAAAGCTATTGTATGCTCAACTTGCGGCGGCAGCTGCAGCAGATTAAATACAGGATGCATCAGCTTAGCCACCGTCGGTTCACCAATCCAGCCTAAGCCCAGTGAAGCAATGGTTATACCAAGCTGCGTAACCGAAAGATAGGCATCAAGATGCTCCGTTACCTGCTTAGCGCTTTCTGCCCGCGTATTGCCTTCCTTAATCAGCGCATCAAGACGCGAAGGGCGTACCTTGACGATAGAAAACTCCGAAGCAACGAAAAAGCCGTTCAGCGCCACCAAAAATAAAATCGCTATAACATTAAACAAACATATGAGATAGTCCAAAAATCTCTGTAATCCTGCAGATTGCAGAAAAACAGTTTCACCTCCGTAAAATATATAATATTAACAGTATTGTACCATAGATAGGCCATAAAGCAAAATAATTTTTTGTAAAATTTGTAGCAAAAAAGCCGCCGTATCAGCAAAATTTACATGATACGACGGCTTTAAGCTTTTATTTGATGTCGGCTACAGCTTTATACAAGGACGATGCCTTATTTAACTGCTTCAGCGCAGCGTTTGCACAGAGTCGGATGCTCAGCGTCCTGACCAACCTCGTCACTGTAAATCCAGCAACGCTCGCACTTGTGGCCTTCGGCAGCAGCAACGGTAACCTTCAGGTCCTCGCGGCCGGTTGCTTCGGCACCTTCGGCAGCGCCTTCAACAATAACTGCCTGAGAAACGATCAGCAGAGTTGCCAGGTCTTTTTCTACGGATTTCAGGATAGCAAGAGCTTCACCTTCGGCGTGCAGCTCAACCTTAGCGTCCAGGGAGTGACCGATTTGTTTGTTACGACGAGCCAGCTCCAGCACCTTGGTGATTTCGCTGCGGATTTCAATGAAGTTATCCCATTTAGTTTCCAGCTCTTCGTTGATGTATTCTTCCTTAACCTCCGGCCAAGGCAGCATTTGTACGGATTCCGGAGCATTAGCAGGTTTCTTCATGAACTGCCATACTTCTTCCATAGTGAAGCTCAGTACCGGGGACAGCATAACAATGAGGTCCATGAGGATTTCATGCATAGCAGTTTGTGCGCTACGACGCTCTTTACTGTCTGCCTTGTAAGCATACAGGCGGTCCTTGATGATATCCAGATAGAAGCTGGACATTTCAACGGTGCAGAAGTTGTGGATTGCATGATACAGTACATGGAAATCATAGCTTTCGTAAGCAGCGGTAACTTCCTTCTTCAGCAGCTGCAGATGCATCAGAGCCCATTGGTCAAGCTCCAGCATTTCGTTGAACGGAACTGCATCGGTTTCATAGTTGAAATCGTTAGTGTTGCCAAGGATGTAACGGATGGTGTTACGGATTTTGCGGTATACCTCAGCCAGCTGCTTCAGGATTTTCGGGGAGATACGGATATCTGCCTTATAATCGGAGGAAGCAGTCCACAGGCGGATGATATCAGCACCGTATTGTTTGATTACGTCCTGCGGAACGATAACGTTACCTACGGATTTGGACATCTTGCGGCCATCGCCGTCAACTACATAGCCATGAGTCAGTACGGATTCATACGGAGCACGGCCTGCAACAGCAACGGAAGTCAGCAGAGAGGACTGGAACCAGCCACGATGCTGGTCACTGCCTTCGAGGTACATAGCAACCGGCCAGGACAGCTCCGGACGCTTTGCGGCAACAGCCATGTGAGAAGAACCGCTGTCGAACCATACGTCCATGATATCGCTTTCCTTGTGGAAGTGCTTGCCGCCGCATTTCGGGCAGATAGTGCCTTCCGGCAGCAGCTCTTCTGCAGTGTGAGCCCACCATGCATCGCTGCCTTCTTTTTCGAACCAGTTAGCAACGGAGTCGATGGTAGCTTCGTTAATCAGATGCTCGCCGCAGTTGTCGCAGTAGAATACCGGGATAGGAACGCCCCATACACGCTGACGGCTGATGCACCAGTCATGACGGTCGCTTACCATGTTATGGATACGTTGTTGGCCCCAGGAAGGAATCCACTGTACATCTTCGATAGATTTCAGTGCTTCATCACGGAAGCCGTCGATAGAAGCGAACCATTGAGAGGTTGCGCGGAAAATAATCGGGTTTTTGCAGCGCCAGCAGTGTGCGTATTGGTGCTTAATGTTTTCTTTACCCAGCAGGCAGTTCAGCTCAGCCAGATATTTCAGTACCGGGATATTAGCGTCGAATACAAACATGCCCTTGAAGCGTTCGCCTGCTTCTTCGGTCAGCTTGCCCTGGGAATCAACCGGGCAGAGAATCGGCAGCTTGTATTTCAGGCCGGTTTCAAAGTCGACATCGCCATGACCAGGAGCGGTATGTACGCAACCGGTACCGGCTTCGGTAGTTACATAGTCAGCCATAACTACGAGAGAGCGGCGGTTGTTGTATTCAGGGAACGGATGCACGCATTCAGCGTATTCCATATCTTTGCCAAGAGTAGTGCCAAGGATATTGCTGAGGTCCTTGTGGCAGACAGCGCCAACCTGAGCCAACAGGTCTTTAGCCATGAAGAGAACTTCGCCTTCGCATTCAACCCAGGCATATTCCAGAGCAGGGTTCAGAGCAACAGCAACGTTGGCAGGCATGGTCCACGGAGTGGTGGTCCAAATTACCATGTAAGCTTTTTTGCCTTTAGCAGCTTCCGGAGTCTGGCCGTTGTCTTTTACCAGCGGCATTTTTACGAAGATAGTCGGAGTTTTTTGTTCGCCGTATTCGATTTCTGCTTCAGCCAGAGCGGTTTCGCAGTGCGGGCACCAGTAAACGGTCTTTTTACCTTTGTAGATATAGCCCTTGTTAGCCATAGTGCCGAATACACGGATTTGCTCAGCTTCAAAGCTGTGATGCAGAGTGATGTACGGGTTTTCCCAATCACCCAGAACGCCCAGACGTTTGAAGTCTTCGCGTTGAATATCAACCCATTGCAGAGCGAAGTCATGGCATTTGCGGCGCAGAGTCAGCGGATCCAGCTCATTGCGGTTCAGGCCCAGCTCTTTGATAGCAGCGTGCTCAATCGGCATGCCGTGAGTATCCCAGCCGGGAACATACGGGGTATCGAAGCCTTGAGCGTATTTGTATTTCATGATGATATCTTTTAAGATTTTGTTCAGGGCATGACCCATGTGGATTTTGCCGTTTGCATACGGAGGGCCGTCATGCAGAACAAATTTCTTGTGGCCTGCATGCAGAGCCTGTTTTTTGCCATAAATATCGTTTTCTTCCCAGAATTTCAGAAAATCAGGTTCGCGTTGCGGCAGACCGGCACGCATAGGGAACTCTGTTTCGGGCAGATTCAGTGTTTTACCATAGTCCATTACTAATAACCTCCAATTTTATTAAACAAAAAAATATAGCAATAATAAAAAAAGCTTCGTCCCTCAGATAAGGGACGAAGCTGTAGACTAACAACGATTAATACGCTTGCGTATCATGCATCATTAACAAAACGTGTACTCCGTGGTACCACCCTCATGACGACAGCCTTTGCTGCACGCCACTCGTGTGCGCAATATCGGGCGCTCCCGTATGCAGCTACTCAGGTTCGCCGCATCCGCTCCAAAGTGATTTTCACCTGCTTTACTTCGTCCGGGCTTGCACCATCCCCCGGCTCGCTTAACCTGCGCCGCAAGCTACTGTCTTTTTCATCGCGTTAGCAAATATCAATAAACGCTAATATTATACATTAGCTGTAGCAAGAAGTCAATGAGTTTTTCTTGCTTCTCAAATTTACTCTTTAGTAGACATTTTTTCTATATCCGTAAAATCAATATAGAGTTTTTTATTCTTATATCCGTAAGAAGTTGTCAAATCTACTATTTTTTTACTATAATCACCACTCACCAGCTTGCCGGAAAAAACTACAACGTCGCCACTTTTCAAAGGCATAATCTTTTTATAAAGCTCGCTGTCGGCAGGGATTAACATTTCATCTGCGGCATATCTTTTTGTTTCAACAGCATATTCCGCTTCAGGAAAATCACAGCTTAGCCTTACATAAGCAGCCATCCCAGATTTTGCCGATTCGATTCTATCAACCTTGGCACACCATTTTTTCACATAACCGTCTTTAAAAAATTCATTGAATTCCTTTTCGTATGATTTATTGAATTCCGCTTTCTCAAGCTCTGTCATGGATTTTTTCTCGTTTTGATTATAGCGGGCCTGTATTTCATTGAACTTTTTCTGTCTGGGAATACTTTCAGCAACTACACTATCAGTGATTTTCACAAATGAGTTATCTGATTTGCCGATATGTAAGCTGCTTCCTAAAGCTGTAATAAAAACCAGTAAAATTATTAAAAGAAAAATACCAACTATCGCTTTGGCAAAAAATCCGTGATGCCGCCACAGCAAATATAATCCTACCGGCCAGAAGATAAAAAGCATTAAAACAGTAAACCAGCCCTGTTCCCAAAATTTACTTTCCCGCTTTACCTCAGTTGCTTCTTCGCAAACCGCTCTTCCGCAACCAGAACAATAATTGGCATTATCCGGTATCGTTTGTCCACAGTACTTGCATTGCATAACAATCCGCTCCTCATCGTCCATGTATATGTTATTACAATAACATAAAATCCCCCAACAACACGCTCTCAGCTCTTTGCCTCTAATCACCTTTATCTTAACATTCTTTAGGATAATTAGCAACAATACTTCCGCTCTCCCCCACGCCCATACTTATTGGCTACAGTATAAAATTTCCCCTGCGCCCCACGCTCTACTTCTACCGTACTTTACGTCTATCCTTTAGGTAGTACTCTAAAGAACAAGGTTACTACTAGCTTACGCTAGTAGCTTTTATCAACGCAGAAGAAAAAGCGAGAAAGAAAACCAACAAAAGAAAGAGCGAAAAAGAAGATTCACTCTTATACTCGGGAAAAACGAAGCAAAATTATTACACTGTTTAAGAAAAAATTTTAAAATTTATTTTTTCAGGTGTAATAATTTTCATCGCGAAAAGACGAGTAATAGAGTGAGAACACAAAAACAACCGCTTAAGCACTTTCCCCAAGCACCCAAGCGGTCATTCACAGCCTTATTCACTTCTCGTACTTAAACTCAAACACGCCAAAGCCTTTTTCCCTCGTCAGATGACTAACGTCATTCAAGCGGAAAACAGCATGCTCATGCCATTTGTTAATCCCCAGAACAGTTACGCTGGCAGGCTGCACATCAACCGAAAAGTTAAACGCCGCCACCTGCTGCATATCCATTCCCAGCCAACGGAAAATAATATTCTGAATCGTGCCCTTATGCGCAACAATCAGCAGATTTTCCTTGTCGACATCCGCACAATGCCACAAGCCGTGTACATTACGGCGATAAAATTCATTGCGCGTTTCACCGCCGGGATAGTTGCGGTGATCCAGCTCCTGCTCGGAAGCAGGCTTGCAAAAATGCTTCTTGGCCTCTTCCTCGGTCATTCCGGCAGCAATGCCGTTATTCTTTTCTCTCAGGAATCGGCAATGCTCTATTTCGCCCTTAAAGCCAAGCTCCTCGGCAATAATCTGCGCAGATGCGGAAGCACGCTGCAAATCACTTGCCAGAATCCGCAGCTTGCAATTACGTCCGGCAAAATCCTTCGCCAGCTTTACCGCAGCAGCCTTTATCTGCGCCCTTCCCTTTTCGGTCAGCTGTGAATCCGTCCAGCCGCCGGTCAATCTTTGCGTGTGATGCGTTGCTTCACCATGCCTCACTAAGATAATCATCATTCAGCCTCCGACTATTCTTCGTTATGACTGGCATAGTTTTTGAGCAGCTCAACCTGCGTTTCCAACAGATGCAGCATATTTTTACGATGCAGCGCCGCCTTTTTCACCTGCTCGTTATAAGCCTGTTCGGCCATAGCAGCCTTGGCATCAGCCTCAAAAATAATTTTACGGCTGCGTTCCTCTGCATCTCCCACCAGTTTACGATATTTAGTATTTGCATCCAGCATCATTCTGCCGGCTTCGCTGCGAGCATCCTCCAACAGCTTGTTAGCCTCGCTGGCAGCGCTGTTGGCGCGTTTTTTGCAGACATCCTCGGTAGTAATGCGCAGTTTATCGGCATCTACCTCGGCAGTGCTGCGCAGCTTTTCGGCATAAGCCTTAGCCTCTTCGCGCAGCTTATTGCATTCAGCCATCGCTGCCTGCAGCATGTTATCGGTTTTGTTCTTTGTCTGATTATACAAATCCTCGGCATGCGCCATGGTATCGTCGTGCAGCTTCTGCGCCGCAGCCTTCGCTTCGCTCAGCTGCTGCTCGCACTTCACTGCCGTTTCCTTCTCCAGCAGCGCCGCCTTCTTTTCACTGGCGTTCTTCACCTCGTCAGCAGTTTCCTGCGCCACAGCCAGAGTGCTCTGCATGGTAGCCTCCATCTGCTGATAATATTCCAGCTTGGAGCTGACGCGTTCGATAGTTTCCTTCTGCTCCAGGTTATCCAGATAAAGGTATTCGTATTCCTTAATCAGCTTGGCAAGAAACTTGTCTACCTCTTCTACCTCATAGCCACGAAAACCCTTGGTAAAAGTTTTTTTCTTTAAATCCTCCGGATTAAGCATGGTTTATCCTCCTAGATATAACGCTTCAGCGTTACGCTGATGCGTCCTTTTTTAGTAGTGCCGCGGATTTCCTCAATCTCTACCCTTCCACGGTCGCGGAAGGAAATTACATCGCCCTCGTTCACCGGCTGTGCCGCCTTCTTGGCTTCTTTCCAGTTAACCTTGACATTCAGGCTTTTGATTTCATCCGCCATACGGCTGCGGCTTACGCCATAGCCTGCCGCTGCCACGGCATCAAGGCGCAAATCAGCGACTGTCGCGTTAATCAGCTTAACCTTTTCTTCCTTCTGCAGCAATTCCTCGCGGGGAATTTCCGTAAGCGTTACCGGCGCAGAACCGATTTGCGTCAGATTGCCGGTAAGATAATTTACCAGCGATTTTTCTACTACGAACTGCGCTCCCTCGGGCACAAAAACAATATCGCCCAAGGCCTCGCGCTTGCAGCCCGTGCCCATAAACGCACCCAGGATATCGCGGTGCGACAAATCATAATAGCGCTTATCCCAGGCCGCCAGAAAATAGGCCATGCCAAAATCCGGCTGACCGTAAAAATCATCGGCAACAAAGGCAGCCTTCACCCTTTCGGCATTACTGAAGCCACCGTCGCTTTCCAGACGCACATTTTCGTAGTTCGCCGCAATAATTTCCGCAACGTTATAGGCATGAGGATCAAGAAACTCGCTCACGCGGAACTTGCGTGATTTATTGGCGCCCTCGGCCAAGTCCAGCAGCTTGGCCGCCAGCTGTTCGTCACCGCCGGCTTTAAAATAACGCAGAATTTTTTCTCTGTCTGCCATAAATTATTTCCCCTGTAATTCCTTATCTCTTTGCAGCACTGCCTGCACCGCATCATAAAAAGCACCGCGCACGCCATGGTTTTCCAAAGCATGGATACCGGCAATAGTCGTGCCGCCGGGGCTTGTTACCTGGTCGCGCAGCTGTGCCGGATGCAGGCCGCTTTCTACGCACAGCTTGCCGCTGCCTGCCATTGTCTGTGCAGCCAGCTTAATAGCCAGTGCACGCGGCAGACCGGCACGCACGCCTGCATCAGCCAGTGCATCGATAATCACAAAGTAATAGCCCGGTCCGCAGCCGGAAATTGCGGTAATCGCCTGCAATGCTTTTTCATCTACAAATTCTATTTCGCCGCAGCTGCTGAAAATTGCTGCCGCAGTCTGCTTCATCGGCTCGGTTACGGCCTCATCGCAGCAGATGGCAGTCATGCCGGCGCCTGCTGCCAGCGGAGTGTTTGGCATCGTGCGGACTACCGGGAACCCCGGAGCATAGGCATGCAGCTGTGCAAGCGTAACACTGCCCATAATAGAAAGCACCCAGGCATCCTTTTTCATGGCAGCAATCAGCTCGGGCACCAGCGCCACCGGTGCTACCTGAGGCTTAACGGCAAAGATTACCAGATCTGCATCCTTTACTGCCTCTTTATTATCCGTAGTAACATTTACGCCAAAGGCTTCATGCAAACTGCGCGCATGTGCCTCAGTCGGCTCGCCTACGGTAATCATTTCCGGCGCAATCAAACCGCCGCCGATAATACCCTTGATAATAGCCTTGGCCATAGCGCCGCCGCCGATAAATGCAATCTTCTTTACTGCTATTTGTCCCATGGATTATTTCCCCTCTCGTCAAGCTCGTGCTCTTCGCCCGCATCTATATCTACGTTTTTCGGGGCGCAGATAACAATATTGCGGCCCAGCTTTTTCATGCTGCCGCCGATAGCATAAACAGTACCGCTGATAAAATCGGTCATACGCTTGGCAACAACATTGTCTGTCTTATCGTAATTAACAACTACAGCCTGATTATCACGCAGATAATCGGCAATCTTAGGAGAATCAT
>OLIS01002977.1_pt1 | contig 10329 bp, 9 predicted proteins | sample 1601351 | NCBI WGS metagenome assembly OLIS01 (sample SAMEA2452122, study PRJEB22498) | human gut metagenome | biome: human feces; feature: human gut; material: feces | place: Australia | collected 2012
ATCACTGAACTCATAAACTCTTCCCTCTACAAAGAGGGAGACCATGTAGAGGGAAGAGTTTATGAGTTCAGTGATAATTTCGGAACCTTTGTTGCAGTGGATGATAAATATTCCGCTATGATCCCACGACATGAAGATACAAGCAAACTTCGTATCGGAGATGTGATCGAGGCAAAAGTGACAAAAGTAAAGCCGGATGGAAAACTGGATGTGTCATTGCGTGACAAGGCATACCTGCAGATGGATGAGGATGCTGAGAAGGTGATGCAGGTTATTGAGGAATTTGCCGGAGTGCTTCCATTTGGAGATAAAGCATCCCCGGAAGTCATTAAGAGAGAGACCGGACTAAGTAAAAATGCTTTCAAACGTGCGGTGGGACGTTTATATAAGGAACATCGTGTGGAAATAACTGAAAGAAGTATCAGAAAGGTGGACTAACAACATGAAAAAAGTAATCAGTACAGAAAAAGCACCAGCAGCAATCGGACCATATTCACAGGCAATCGAAGTAAATGGTATGGTTTATACATCAGGCATTATCCCGGTTGTACCGGAGACAGGAGAGATTCCGGAGGGGTCTGTGGCTCAGGCGAAACAGGCACTTACCAATCTTTCTAATTTGCTGGAAGCAGCCGGAACCAATATGGACAATGTAGTTAAGACAACGGTATTCATCAAAGAGATGAATGATTTCAGCGCCATCAACGATGTGTATAAGACTTTCTTTACAGCAGATTTCCCATCCAGAAGCTGTGTGGAAGTTGCACGTCTTCCGAAGGATGTTATGCTTGAGATCGAAGCGATCGCAATCAAATAGGAAAAGCAGTTCCAGAGAACTCCATGTGAGCGATACTTTGGAACTGTTTTTTTTATGGAAATAAAAATACATAAAATATTCATGCTATATTTGGTAAAATCTGACAAAGTCTTGCTGTTGACAGTGCCAGGACACTTTGTTATAATAACCATGTAATAAATGTAACAAATTCGTAACAAATAGTTCTTGGAGGCAATATACAAGATGGATTATAGAATGAAGAGAATAGCAAGCTGTTTGCTGGCAGGTGCTATTGTAATTAGTGGAACAGGAGTCGGAACTTATGGTGCACAGACCGGTGGTGTGTCTGCAGTAATCGCAACCGGACTTTCTTCAAATGGTTCTCCGGCAGCAGGATTTTCCAAAATGCTTTCCCAGTGTCTGATCGAGAGTGACAAGGCAGTTGCAGAGGCAGCAGCCCAGGCAGAGGAGCAGGTCAGTGAGAATGATGTTCCAGTGGTTGCATCTGAGTACGCAGACATTGCAATCGCACAGGTAGATAATTATGTGAATGTCAGATCAGAACCGAACACAGACAGTGAAGTGTTAGGTAAGTTATATAACAATTCTGCAGCCACTGTTTTAGAGACAACAGAAGATGGCTGGTATAAGATCACATCCGGAAGTGTTACCGGATATGTCAAATGCGAGTATGTTGTAACAGGGGATGAGGAACTTGCAAAGAAGGTAAGTACCAGATATGCAACTGTAACAACTACAACTTTATACGTAAGAATGGAGCCTTCTACAGAGGCAGGTATTTTAACAATGCTTGGCGAGGGAGACGATTTTGTTGTTGTTGATGATTCTATGAAGGATAGCGGATGGGTCATTGTTACAACAGAGGAAGGCGATGGCTATGTATCCACAGATTATGTAAATCTCTGGACGGATTATGTAACCGCTGAATCCAAAGCGGAAGAGGAAGCAAGACTTGCCAAGGAAGAGGCAGAGCGTCAGGCAGCAGCCGCAGCAGCAGCAGCAGCGAAAGCAAAACAGAAATCTTCCAAGAGCTCGTCATCTTCGGACGGTACAAGCAGTTCCGGCGGTTCATCAGCTTCTTATGCGGCACCGAGTGGATCCAATGGTCAGGCAGTTGCAAGCTATGCAAGCCAGTTTATTGGTAACCCATATGTCTATGGTGGTTCCAGTCTGACAAACGGTACAGACTGTTCCGGATTTGTAATGTCTGTATATGCTGCATTTGGTATCAGTCTTCCACATTCTTCCAGTGGACAGAGAAGTGCCGGATATGAAGTAAACTTATCTGAGGCACAGCCGGGAGATATTGTATGTTACAGTGGACATGTTGGAATTTATGTAGGTAATAACACAATTGTTCATGCAAGTACACCATCCAGTGGTATTAAGTATTCAACAGCTACATATCGTAATGTACTTTCTGTAAGAAGAATTTTCTAAAAAAAGATATTATCGGAACTGTCATCGCAAATGATGGCAGTTCTTTTTTTGCGGGTAAAAAGTCAGAAAGTAATGCGGTACTTTTTTACAGACAGAAAATTGAAAAATATCATTTATGAAAAGTGCACAAAAAAATAAAGTGGTCTGGAAATAATCCCCAAAAGAGGTAAAGTTATGAGAAAGTTTTCCACGTGAAAAAGGTCGAAAAATGCCAAAAATTAAAGTTATACACGAAGTTATCCACGTTATCCACATTTTTTTATGTTGAAAAAGTGGTTTACATAGTAAAAAAATCGAATATACGTTTTGTACATATGTGATAAAGTTCACAATAAAAATGAAAAAAGCTTGCAATTATTGTAATGAGATAAATGCAAAAAATAGTACAAATTGTCAGATAACGTAAAAGGTTACTGCTGAGTGAACAGTAACTAAAAAAGTTCCTCAATCTATCGCGTTTTATAACAAAACTTGAAAAATGAAAAGAGGTTTGCTATACTACATGCATAAATTTTCTTGAGTTGAGAAAAATAACCAGGAGTGTTGAATGATAAAGAAAGTTGATATACTGGGAATTCAGTTGGACAACTACACAGTGCGGGAAGCGATTATGTGTGTGGAACGCTATTTGAGCAATAATGTCCTTAACACGATTGAGAGCATATCGTTACAGATGCTGATCGATTCGGAGACAAACCCGGTATTAAAGGAAGTTATGAGTTCCCTGGATCTTGCAATCATTGGAGAGAAAGAGATTATTCAGGCAGCAGGGCTTGAATCCATGCAGCGGATCAGGGAAACAGAAGAAAACGATTTTTATTTTGAATTTTTTAAACGGATAGAGCGCAATAAAAAAAGTGTTTTTTTACTTGGTGACACGCAGGAGAAAATTGATTCTTTAAAAGCAGAACTGACAGAAGATTATCCAAAACTGATCTTTGCAGGGGAATATGCAGTGGAGACCTGTGTGGGGGATCTGGAAGCAGTGATCAATGATATGAATGCGACCACACCGGATGTGATCATATCTGTACTGCCATCTCCGATGCAGGAGCAGTTCTTATATGAGCATCGGGATAAAATGAATGCAAATATCTGGTATGGAATCGGAGGAATACCGGTACATAAGAAAAAGCACGGCATACTTGCCCGCCTGAAAAGCATCATACATCGTGGCAAGTTGGTCAATAGTATGAATAAGTATGATGAAAAAGAAGAGGAATTGTAGTAGAAATGCAGAAATTAATCAATAAACGTTCCATAGTGATAGATTATCTGATGATGATCGTGGGGACGGGACTGTTAGCGGCAGCCATCCAGTGCCTGTATGATCCGATCGGCCTTGTCACAGGAGGTTTTACAGGACTTGCGATTGTGATCAAGGCAGTGACAGAAAGATTTGTTCCGGGAGGAATCCCACTCTGGCTGACCAATATCGGGCTGAATGTGCCACTGTTTTTTCTGACTCTGAAGTTTAAAGGAAAGAGGTTTATCTGGCGGACAGTTGTGGGTACGGTACTTTTGTCTGCGTGGATTTATGTGATTCCGGCAATCGACCTGACACAGCAGGATTACTTCCTTGCCGCGATTTTTGGTGGTGTGATCGGTGGAGCCGGTATGGGACTGATCCTATTAGCGCGTTCTACTACGGGTGGAACGGAACTTCTGGCAGTATTGATCCAGCATTTTATCAGACATTATTCCGTGGTTCAGATCATGCAGGTATTAGATGCGATGATCGTGCTTACCGGTTTATATCTGTTCGGTATCAAGGCAGCCATGTATGCAATTGTTGCCATTTTTGTCACAACGAAAGTGTCGGATGGTCTGATGGAAGGATTTAAATATTCCAAGTCGGCGTTCATCATTACAGACCAGTATGAAAAAGTGGCAAAAAAGATCCTGCTTGAGTTGGACCGTGGAGCAACCGGTCTATATGCAAAAGGAATGTATTCCGGTGATGAAAAGTGCATGCTTTACTGTGTTGTTTCCAAGAAGCAGATTGTAGAACTGAAAGATATTGTGGCATCGGTGGATCCGGATGCGTTTGTCATTGTCTCAGATGTCCGCGAAGTACTTGGCGAGGGATTTCTGGAATATCATAAGAACTAAGGATGAAACAGAGAGACAGGAAATTTTTTTGTGGAGATTGTATACAGGGAATTAGAGGTAAAATTTCCAGCAAAATTGAGGAAATGCATAAAAAAATATGTATTTCCTCTTTATTTTTTTGCAGTTTTGCATTAAAATGTAATCTAGGTATTTTTATTGAGGGAGAAAAGTACGGTTTTTTTTGTGAAAGTTGAACAGAATCGACCAGAGAAGGAGCATAGCTTATGATTTCGAATCAGATACTTCAGAACACAATTGATGGATTGAAGGGAATAACCAGAATTGATTTATGCATTATTGACGTCGAGGGAAAGATTTTGGCTGCTACATTTCCTGACGCAGAGAAGTATGTAGAACCTGCTCAGGCATTTGTGGAGTCACCTGCAGACAGCCAGGTGGTGAACGGATATCAGTTTTTCAAGGTGTTTGATGAACACCAGTTAGAGTATATCCTGCTTGCCAACGGAGACAGTGACGATGTCTACATGGTGGGTAAAATTGCCAGTTTCCAAATACAGAATCTTCTGGTAGCATATAAGGAGAGATTCGATAAAGACAACTTTATCAAGAATCTTTTGCTGGACAATTTACTGCTGGTTGATATTTATAACAGAGCGAAGAAGCTCCATATTGATACAGAAGTCCGGAGAGTGGTATTTATCGTTGAGACGAACCGAGAGAAAGATGGCAATGAACTGGAAAAGATCAGAGGAATCTTCGGTGGCAAATCCAAGGACTTTGTCACTGCGGTAGATGAGAAGAACATCATCGTGGTGAAAGAAGTTGCAGACAACGAGGGATACGATGAACTGAACAAGACAGCAGAAGTGATCGTGAACCTGTTCCGTGCGGATGCTGAGAATGATGTTCATGTCGCTTATGGAACAATTGTAAATGAGATCAAAGAAGTATCCCGTTCTTACAAGGAAGCCCGTATGGCATTGGATGTAGGAAAGATTTTCTTTGAGGAAAAAGATGTGATCGCATACTCCACATTGGGAATTGGACGTCTGATCTATCAGCTCCCGATTCCGCTGTGCAAGATGTTTATCAAAGAGATTTTTGATGGCAAATCACCGGATGACTTTGACGAGGAGACTCTTACCACGATCAACAAGTTCTTCGAGAACAGCCTGAACGTTTCCGAGACATCCCGCCAGTTATATATCCACAGAAATACACTGGTATATCGTCTGGATAAACTGCAGAAGTACACAGGACTGGATCTTCGTGTGTTTGAAGATGCCATTACATTTAAGATTGCGTTGATGGTTGTAAAATACATGAAGTATATGGAGTCATTAGATTATTAAAGGTAAAAGCTGGTCTCTTTGTAATATATTGTATGCATGATTTACACATATATTTCACATTTAGTTGCTATACTTGCAAATGCAAAGAGAGAGAAAGTACAGACAGTTAAAGTTGAAAGGAAACCATTATGATAGAGTTAGAGAATGTTACTATGACCTACCCGGGTGGTATGACGGCTCTGAAGAATGTTAATATCAATATAGAAAAAGGCGAGTTTGTCTTTATCGTTGGAAGCAGTGGATCTGGTAAAACGACATTGATCAAGCTCTTATTAAAGGAACTAGATCCGACATCCGGTTCTATCCGTGTAGCGGGATATAATTATAAAACGATCAAAAAGAAGAATATCCCAAAGGTCAGAAGAAAGATTGGAGTTGTATTCCAGAACTTCCGACTGTTAAAGGATCGTACCATCTATGAGAATGTCGCATTTGCACAGAGAGTTATACAGACTCCTGCAAGATATATCAGAAGACGAGTACCTGCTATGCTGACACTGGTAGGACTTGCTGATAAGTACAAGTCATATCCAAAGGAGTTATCCGGTGGTGAACAGCAGAGAGTTGCCATGGCAAGAGCTTTGGTAAATAATCCTGAGATCATCCTTGCCGATGAGCCAACCGGTAACCTGGATCCGAAGAACTCAGAGGATATTATGGAGCTGCTGGACGATATCAATAAACGTGGAACGACAGTTGTTGTAGTTACACATAATAAAGATATCGTAAATGAGATGCGAAAGAGAGTAATCACACTGAAGAAGGGTGTGGTTATCAGCGATGAAAAACAAGGTGGTTATATAGATGAAGATTAGTACATTCTTTTATATCCTGAAACAGGGATTTACAAACATCAGAAGAAATATATTGTTCTCCCTTGCATCCATCGGTACAATTATTTCGTGTTTGTTTATATTTGGTATTGTATATGCAGTTGTTGTTAACTTCCAGTCCGGAATGCAGGATCTGGAGAACAACGTAACGATATCTATCTTTTTTGATGAAGATATTCCGGATGAAACGGTTCAGTTGATCGGAGAGCAGATCCGTGTTCTCGATTATGTGAACACAATGGATTTTATCAGTGCAGATGAAGCATTTGATAAATTCTGTGAGCAGAACTATGATGATCCGAAAGCAGCAAAAGCAGCTTTTGGTGATGACAATCCGTTAAAGAATTCTGCTTCTTATGAGGTAACATTGAAGGATGTATCCAAACAGGCTGAATTTGTAGCATTTGCAAAGGGACTGGACGGTGTAAGAAATGTCAGAAGCTCAGAGGTAACGGCTGATAGTATTTCGACATTATCATCACTGGTCGGTTATGCTTCCGTCGGTATCGTTGTGATACTGATGCTGGTATCTATCTTCCTGATTAGTAATACGATTACAATCGGTATTACCGTTCGTAAGGAAGAAATTGCGATCATGAAGCTGATCGGTGCAACAAACTTTTTTGTACGTGCACCGTTCATAATAGAAGGTATTATTATCGGAGCAGTCGGTTCTGTTATTCCGCTTTATCTGTTATATATTATGTATCAGAAGATTCTGGAATATGTGGCAGGACGATTTGCAGTTCTGACATCAGTGTTTGCATTTGTAAGCAAAGAGGAACTGTTCCGTACGATGGTACCGGTAGGCTTAATACTTGGTATAGGTGTAGGTTTGTTTGGTAGTTTGATCACTACCAGAAAACATTTGAAGGTTTAAGGGAGGTTTTATTTTGAAGAAATTTCAGATCCCATTGATGAAGAAATTCAAAAAGACAGCAATTGTTGTCGTATGTGCAGTTGCACTTGCGGCAATACCGCCGGTTTCCAATGTCTCAGCAACTACCATGCAGGAGGCACAGGACAGCAAGAATGAAGCTGAGGGAAATAAAAAAGATGCACAGAATGTGCTGGACGGTCTGCAGGAGAGACAGAACCAGTTGATCAGTGATGTTGAAGTGCTTGATAAACAGGTTTCTGATATTCAGACAAAGATCACTGCAAAAGAGGAAGAAGAAAATCAGTTGAATACTGAGATCGATGATACAAAGAAAAAACTTGCAGAAGCCCAGGTTGATGAAGATAATCAGTATGCAGCAATGATGAAGCGTATTCAGTATCTTTATGAAAACGGAGAGGTAGAATACATAGACACACTGATGTCATCTGCTTCCTTTACAGATATGTTGAATAAATCAGAATATGTTGAGCAGATTTCAAGCTATGACCAGAAACAGTTAAATGCATTGATTCAGACCAGACAGGATATTCAGGATTACGAAGCAACACTGGAAAAAGACCTGAAAGAGGTTGAGAGTGTTAAGGCTGATCTTGAAACTGAAAAAGATAATCTGAATACAACAATTACAGAGAAGAATAATAAGATTGCAGAGTATTCCAAGGATATTGACGCTCAGACAGCTATGGTTGAACAGTATCAGAAAGAGATTGATGCAGCAGATGCAGAGATGGCAGCCATTCAGAAGCGACTGGATGAGCAGCGTGCAGCACAGCAGCAGAGTGGCGGCAGCAGCGGAAGCAGTGAGCCACAGTACTATACACCAAGCGGTGGTTCTTACATGTGGCCTGCTACACAGGGAAGCCGGATCAGTTCTTACTTCGGACCAAGATCTTCACCTACAGCAGGTGCAAGTTCGAACCATAAGGGAATTGATATTCCATGTCCAACCGGTAGTGATATTGTTGCATCAGCAGCAGGTACAGTTGTTGTATCACAGTACAGCTCATCTGCAGGATACTACATCATGATCGATCATGGAAATGGTGTATCGACAGTATATATGCATAATTCCCAGTTGGTTGTCAGTGTAGGACAGAGTGTTGAACAGGGACAGGTAATTGCCAAGGCAGGAAGTACCGGATACAGTACAGGTTCCCATTGCCATTTTGGAGTTATGATCAATGGATCTTATGTAAATCCACTGGATTACCTGTAAAAAGACAGAAAGCTGGGATTCATACAAGTATGATAACCAGTCAGAATTGTAAGATTTTACAGAATTACACATAGGATAAAACAACAGACAGATCGGGTGAAAGCTGGATTTGTCTGTTGTCGTTTATAAAAGGAAATTTTCGGGAGATATTCAAAAAAGCTAACATGATACAAATGAATATGAATGATTATTTCTAAGAATATGAAAGGATGCAAAATGCGCGATGCGCATTGCAAAAGGTAAAATGAAGCATAATTTTAAGAAATGGATTCTTGGTGCGGCAGTTATAGCCGGATGTGCGGGAATGATGGGATGCTCCTTTACGAAGGACAATACAAAAAGCGGCGATTTGAATACGGATGCCGGAAAACGGCATGATAATCTGGAATACAATGGTTCAGTCGTGGATGAAGATACACTGGAGAAGCTTGCAAGTCTGGAGACGATCATTGATCAGTCGTATTATTTTGACACATCGGATGAGGATATGCAGAATGGTCTGTATGCCGGGCTGATCGAGGCATTGGATGATCCATATGCAAAATATTATACACCAGAGGAATTTGCAAAATTGCAGGAAGACAGTTCCGGAGAATATGCGGGCATCGGTGTTGTTGTGAGACAGGATGAAGATACCGGATATGCGATCGCGGTTAGCATTACAGAAGATTCCCCGGCGTCAGAAGCTGATATTAAGCCGGATGATCTGATCTGTAAGATCGATGATTATGAGATTCAGGAATCTGATGATCTGGATTATCTGGTTACAAAGATCCGTGGAGAAGAAGGTACGGATGTCACTCTTGAGATCTACAGACCAAGCGAGCGGAAGTATCATACAGTAACCATTACAAGAAGAAAACTGGAAAACAGTACCGTTTCTTATTTTATGGCAGATACAGATAAGAAGATCGGCTATGTCCGTGTAACACAGTTTGTTGCGAATACAGGTGATTTGTTCAGAAAAGCAGTAGAAGATCTGCAATCACAGGGAATGACAGCGCTGATGATCGATCTCCGTTCCGATCCGGGCGGAATGTTATCAACGGTTGTTGATATGTGTGATTATCTGCTTCCTGCCGGTAAGATCGTATATCAGGAAGATAAGAATGGAAATGTCTTGTCAACGTATGAGTCTACGGATGAAGAGCAGCTAGATCTACCGATGGTAGTGCTCGTAAACGGAGAAAGTGCAAGCGCATCCGAGATCATGACAGCGGCATTAAAAGAATATGGCGTAGCAACGATTGTTGGCGAGAACACATATGGCAAGGGAATCGTACAGTCGGTTATTCCGCTTTCTGATGGCTCAGCGATAAAGCTTACAACTGCCAAATATTTCACACCAAATGGAAATGATATTCACAAGAAGGGTGTAGCACCGGATATCGAAGTAGAACTTCCGGAGGATTATGTTTCCGATGATTTCCAGGGCGAGAAAGATACACAGTACCAGAAGGGGCTGGAAGTCCTGCGCGGGAACGTAAAATAGAGCAGGATTAGGTGTAGAAAATAGAGTAATTACATGGTATAATATGTGTAAGCATTGAGCCGTGCCAAAACAAACTCTGATGATTCGGCTGCTTGCAGACGAAAGCATTAGAGTTTATTTTGATAGGGCGAAAGCCCGACAACGAGGAAATACGAAGTATTTGTGAGTGGCACGGCGAAAAAGAAAACCCGTGCGAGGGAGAAAATACGAAGTATTTGCGAGT
>OLIS01002982.1_pt1 | contig 10313 bp, 9 predicted proteins | sample 1601351 | NCBI WGS metagenome assembly OLIS01 (sample SAMEA2452122, study PRJEB22498) | human gut metagenome | biome: human feces; feature: human gut; material: feces | place: Australia | collected 2012
ACGGTCATGCCGATGCGATGGTCGGTGACACGGCCCTGTGGGAAGTTGTATGTACGTATCTTTGCAGAGCGGTCGCCGGTAGAGACGAGAGTCTTACGGCGGTTGGCAATGTCGTCAACGTATTTCTGGTGCTCCTTGTCATAGATGTATGTACGCAGACGTGCAAGTGCTCTCTCCTTGTTCTTAGGCTGGTCGCGGGTCTCGGTACACTCGATGAGAATTTCCTCAACCTCGCCAGTGTTAGGATTCTTCCACATGTATCGGGCACGTACACCAGATTCTACCTTGTTCACGTTCTGTCCACCTGCACCTGAAGAACGGAAGGTGTCCCACTTGATTTCGCCCTCGTTGATATTTACCTCGAATGGGTCTGCCTCAGGAAGTACGGCTACGGTTGCTGCAGAGGTCTGCATACGTCCGTTCGACTCGGTAACTGGCACACGCTGTACGCGGTGAACGCCCGACTCATACTTCAGTGTGCCGTACACGTTGTCGCCACTTACTGCGAAGCAGATTTCCTTGAAGCCGCCTACAGCACCTTCGCTCTCGCTTGTGACAGACACTGTCCAGCCCTTCGACTCGCAGTACTTCTTGTACATCATGAATATTTCGCCAGCAAAGAGACAAGCCTCGTCGCCACCCGTACCGGCACGAATCTCCATCTGTACGTTCTTTGCGTCCTCTGGATCTTTCGGTACAAGAGCTATCTTTATTTCTTCCTCGAGTTTTGGCTGGAGTTCTTCGTTTGTGGCGAGCTCCTCACGTGCCATCTCCTTCATCTCCGCATCCTGCTCGTTCATGATGATATCCTTAGCCTCGGCAATGCCGTTAAGACAGTTGATATACTGCTGACGGAGTTTCATAATATCCTCAAGGTCTTTATACTCCTTTGTCAGTTTCACGTAACGCTGCTGATCGGCGATTACAGAAGGGTCGGTAATGAGGGTTGATACTTCCTCATAACGTGCCTCCAGTCCGTCGAGTTTTTCTAATATATTATTGTTTTCTGCCATTTGTCAAATTTAATGTTGAGATGGTGTTATGTTGTTATGGTGAGGTGTTGTGGTGTTGTTATGTTGAGATGTTGAGATGTTGAGATGTTGTGGTGTTGTTATGGTGAGATATGCTAACATCTGTCAACACCTCAACATCTCAACATTTCAACATAACAACTTCTTATTAGTATTCGAACTCTCCGTATTCAGACTTGATGAGGAGCGAGCGTTCGCCCTCTTCGATGCGTCCTACGATCTGTGCGTCGATGTTGAAGCTCTTGCTTATTGCAATAACCTGCTCAGCAACCTCTGGACGTACGTAAATCTCCATGCGGTGACCCATGTTGAACACCTTGTACATCTCCTTCCAGTCGGTGTGGCTCTGCTCCTGAATGAGGCGGAACAGCGGTGGAATAGGGAACATGTTGTCCTTGATTACGCGACAGTTATCGCCAACGAAGTGCAGCACTTTGGTTTGTGCACCGCCAGTGCAGTGAACCATGCCATGTATTTCTGGACGCAACTCGTCAAGCAGGCGCTTGATGACAGGAGCGTATGTACGTGTCGGCGAGAGAACGAGCTGTCCGGCTGTGACCGGTGCACCCTCTACTTTGTCGTCAAGACGGCAGCCACCGCTATATACGAGTTCCTCTGGTACTGCGTGGTCGTAACTTTCCGGATACTTCTCTGCGAGATACTTCGAGAACACGTCGTGGCGAGCGCTGGTGAGTCCGTTAGAACCCATACCGCCGTTGTATTGCTTCTCGTATGTAGCCTGACCAAATGAAGCCAAACCTACGATTACGTCGCCAGGGCGGATGTTTGCGTTGTCAATGACATCGCTGCGTTTCATGCGGCAAGTAACGGTTGAGTCAACGATGATAGTACGCACAAGGTCGCCAACGTCGGCTGTCTCACCGCCTGTAGCGTAAACGCCTACACCCATTTTGCGCAAGTCCTCGAGGAGTTCGTCGGTGCCGTTTATTACAGCCGAGATAACCTCACCCGGGATAACCATCTTGTTGCGTCCGATAGTGCTCGAAACGAGAATGTTGTCCACTGCGCCCACGCAGAGCAGGTCGTCGGTGTTCATAACGATAGCGTCCTGAGCCACGCCCTTCCATACGCTGAGGTCGCCAGTCTCTTTCCAGTACATGTAGGCGAGCGACGACTTTGTGCCAGCACCGTCGGCGTGCATGATGTTGCAGTATTCGGGGTCGCCACCGAGGATGTCGGGGATAATTTTGCAGAATGCCTGCGGATAGAGACCCTTGTCGATGTTCTTGATGGCGTTGTGTACGTCTTCTTTAGCTGCGCTTACGCCGCGCATCATGTATCTGTTAGATGTGTCCATATTGTGAGTTTTGAATTTTTATTTCTGAGTTTTGATTTATTGTCTACGGTGATTTATTGCTTATGGCAACCCTATTTTTAGGGTTATTCATTGCAATGCCAGAAGTCCCAGCTTGCGAATGCCTGCAGTAACAGCATCTCCAGTCCGTTCTTGGTATTGGCCCCGTAGCGTGCGCCTTTCTTCATAAAAAGCGTTTCGTCCGGATTGTAGATGAGGTCGTAAAGTATGGTGTGGCAATCCATTGCCTCGTAAGGCAAGTCGGGGCAGGTGTCTGCCTTCGGGTACATGCCAAGTGGTGTGCAGTTGACGATGACGTTGTACTCCTTAATCAGTTCTGGTGTCACCTCCTCGTATGTTATGCAGCCAGGCTTCTTCGTACGACTCACAAATAGTGTCTCAAGTCCGAGCGATTTGAGACCGTAGTTGATGGCGAGCGAAGCACCGCCAGTGCCGAGTATGAGTGCCTTCTTATGGTAAGGTTCGAGCATTGTCTCGATGCTACGTGTGAAGCCGATTACGTCACTGTTAAATCCCTTCAGTATAACGTTTTTATTCTTGTGTGTCACACGTATGACGTTGACCGCACCGATAGCGCGTGCTTCGGGGCTAAGGTCGTCGAGGTAGGGTATTACCTGCTGCTTGTAGGGGATAGTGACGTTGAGTCCGCACAGTTCTGGGTTTGATGCGAGTATCTCTTTCAAGTCCTCTATCTGCGGAATCTCATAGTTGATGTAACGAGCGTTGATACCCTCGTTGGTAAACTTCTCGTTGAAGTAGCTGATGGAGAAGGAATGTCCCAGTGGGAAACCGATTAAACCGTACTTGTCCATAGTGTGAATGTTGAGATGTTGATGGGGTGAGGTGTTGACGGGGTGAGGTGTTGATGGGGTGAGGTGTTGACGGGGTGAGGTGTTGACGGGGTGAGGTGTTGATGGGGTGATGGGGTGATGGGGTGTTGACACTTTACTTTGTTGCGAGATAGAGCGTGCAGATGCCGAGTGTCATTCGCTTGAACGAAGCTTCGGCGAAACCTGCCGCTTTCAGTATCTCCACCATTCGCTCGCCTTGTGGAAACGCCTCGATGGTAGCCGTGAGGTAAGAGTAAGCCATACTGTCGCCAGAGATGAGTCGTCCGTATACTGGTAGCACTGTGTGCGAGTAGATCTTGAACAGCTGTTTCATTGGAAAGCTAACGGGTGATGTCAGCTCCACGATGCAGAGGTGTCCGCCTGGCTTCAGCACTCGGCACATCTCGCGCAGTCCTTGATCGAGGTTCTGGAAGTTGCGTATGCCGAAAGCCGCAGTCACAGCGTCGAACGTGTTGCCTTCGAACGAGAGTGCCATGCAGTCTTCCTTGGCGAACGATATCACGTTGTTGAGCTTTAGTTTATTCACCTTCTGCCTACCCACGTTCATCATTCCCTCGCTGATATCAGTGCCCGTCACCTTCGTCGGCTTCAGTATCTGTGCCGCCTGTATGGCGAAGTCGCCCGTGCCCGTAGCTATGTCAAGAATGCTTTGTGGTTTGTAAGCTTTCAGTCGGTTGAGAGCTTTCTTGCGCCACAACTTGTCAATGTTCCACGACAGGCGGTGGTTGAGCTTGTCATACGAGTGTGCGATGTTGTCGAACATCAGTTCCACCTGCGCCCCTTTTTCTTCTTTGTCGTTGTAGGGCTTTATCTTTTCCTGTCCGTAAACCATTGTTGTTGTTCGTTATATTTCACCTATCGCTACATTTTGCGAAGCGATGTCTTGGTGTATATGATAATATGTATGTATATATAATAATGTAGGGTGTAGAATATCAGATGTCGGTGAACCAAGTCTCCAACATCCAATATTCTGCACCCATTATGTATTGCTACTTACGTGTAGCGAGGTAGTCGGCTACGTTCTTTTCGATACGCGCTGCGATGTCACCCTCTTCAACGGTTTTGTCGAACTTCTCGCCAGTGATGTGCTCGTAGAGTTCGATATAACGTTCGCTTACGCTCTCTGCATATTCGTCTGTGATTTCGGGCATTGTCTGTCCGGGTTCGTTCATAAAGTCATGCTCGATGAGCCACTGGCGTACAAACTCCTTCGAGAGCTGCTTCTGTGGTAAGCCCTTCTCAAACTTCTCCTCGTAGCCGTCAGCATAGAAGTAGCGTGAAGAGTCGGGAGTGTGAATCTCGTCAATGAGATATACCTTACCATCGCGCTTGCCGAACTCGTACTTAGTGTCAACGAGGATAAGACCGCGCTGTGCAGCCATCTCCTGTCCGCGCTGGAAGATACGACGTGTGTAGTCCTCCATCACAGCGTAGTCCTCAGCACTTACGATGCCCTGAGCGATGATTTCCTCTTTAGATATATTGAGGTCGTGACCCTCATCAGCTTTTGTCGTCGGAGTGATGATAGGTTCTGGGAATCGCTGGTTTTCCTTCATACCCTCTGGCAGCTTAACGCCGCAAAGCTCGCGGCATCCCTCTTTGTATGCGCGCCAAGCTGAGCCTGTAAGGATAGAGCGGATAATCATTTCAACGCGGAAACCCTCGCATTTCAAACCAACAGTAACCATTGGGTCTGGTGTAGCGAGTTTCCAGTTGGGGCAGATGTCTGTTGTAGCATCAAGAAACTTGGCTGCAATCTGGTTCAGAACCTGTCCTTTGAACGGAATACCCTTTGGTAGGATTACGTCAAACGCAGAGATTCTGTCGGTTGCTACCATTACAATCACGTCGTCGTTGATGTCATACACGTCGCGAACTTTTCCGTGATACACGTTTTTCTGACCTTCGAAATGAAAATCGGTCTTTGTAAGTGCTTTCATAACTATTTTAAATTTTGAGTTTTGTCGTGAGCCTCATTTTGAGTTTTGTCGTGAGCGTCGTATGCATTCACGATGCGTGTCACAAGCTTATGTCTTACGATGTCTTTCTGTCCGAGTTTTACGAAGCCGATGCCTTCCACGTCCTTCAGTATGTCGAGTGCTTCGGTGAGTCCGCTCTTCTGTCCGCGTGGCAGGTCTATCTGTGTCATATCGCCAGTGATAATCATCTTTGTGTTCCATCCCATACGGGTGAGAAACATTCTTATCTGTGCCGGTGTAGTGTTCTGCGCCTCGTCGAGAATTACTACGGCATCGCTAAGCGTGCGGCCTCGCATGAAGGCGAGCGGAGCTATTTGTATGATGTTCTTCTCCATCATATCCTGCAGCTTCACTGCAGGGAGCATGTCTTCCAATGCGTCGTATAGCGGTTGCAGATACGGGTCGATTTTGTCCTTCATGTCGCCAGGTAGAAAGCCGAGTTTCTCGCCAGCTTCTACAGCTGGACGCGAGAGTATAATCTTGCGTATAGTTTTCTCCTTCAGTGCGCGTACCGCGAGGGCTATGCTTAGGTAGGTCTTACCAGTTCCGGCAGGACCTGTAGCGAATATCATGTCGTTCTTCTCGTAAGCATCCACGAGCTGTTGCTGGTTCTCGCTTTTGCACTTAATCGGTTTGCCCGATATGTTGTAGACGATGACGCCCTTCACGCTGTCGGCTTTTGTCTGCTTGCCCTTGACGATGTCGAGAATGTCCTCATCGTTGATGTTGTTGAACTTCAGCACATGACGGCGTATTTTCTCCACGTTTTCTTCGAAGGCTGCCATCTCCTCCTCGTCACCGAGCACGCGTATCACGTTGTCGCGTGCCACTATGCGCAGCTTGGGATAGAGCGATTTTATTATCTGCAGATGCCCATTGCCAACACCGTAGAACACTACGGGGTCGATATCCTCTAATATGATATGTCTTTCTATCAAAATATTCAGTGTACGATTTTGGATGCAAAGTTAATGAAAATAGGAGATAATACAAAATAATCAACAATAAAAACAAGAGCACATGTTTTGTATTTTCCTCGATTTTGTCTAAATTTGCAGTCATTATGATGAATATTTCTTCTAAAAGATACTTACAGGGTTTTGGCGTGACGGTTGTTTTGCTTGCCATGTTGCGTTGCGCCTACCCCGAAGTGGCATCTTCGCCAGCAGGCAATGTCGCAGTAGCAGATAGTTCTGTCGTTGCTGATAGCATGACAGTAGCTGATAGCGCAAAAGCAGTCTTGGCTTCGTCGACAACCGCAATCTCAAAGAAAGATGTGGCGAGTGTGCCGACGTTATCTCCCAAGCCGTTGGGTCGTCCCTCGCGCTTCTTCGCTGCCGACGGCACTCCAGTGAAGAACCGCATATATAGTGTGCCTCATTTTGGCAATACCTTTCCCGATCAGAATGATGTACAGCTTGCTGCTGCTACTCGTCATGGTGTGAAGGCAGTCATCGACCGTGCTGATGCCGAGCGGCGTAAGTCGGAGTTAGTGTATGTGGGCAGCAATCCGTTCTATCACATTGACGACCGTATGCGTAGCAGCATACCTTATCTTGTGCCACGTGCTGCGATATTGTTGCAGGACATTGGCAAGAGTTTCTTCGACAGTTTGCAGACTAAGCAGATTCCGTTGCATAAGGTGATTGTTACGTCGGTGCTGCGCAGCAAGGCTGACGTGGAGAAGCTACGTCGCCGCAACTCTAACGCCACTGAGAACTCGTGCCATCTCTACGGCACTACGTTCGACATATGCTACAACCGCTATCACACCGTGGAGGACCCCGACGGACCGCGCCGCCGACAGGTGCGCAACGACACGCTGAAGTGGGTGCTCTCTGAGGTGCTCCGCGATATGCGCGAGCAGAAGCGTTGTCTCGTTAAGTACGAGGTTAAGCAGGGCTGCTTCCACATTACGGTGAATTGAGATGGTGGCATTGTGAGATGTTGATATGGTGAGATGTTGATATGGTGACATTTGTGTAGGAGGGTATGGCATCCTGCCATACCCACGCAGCCTCAAGGTATCACGCAGCCTCAAGGTATCACGCAGCCTCAAGGTATCACGCAGCCACAAAATATCACGCAGCCACAAGGTGTAATGATATCGCAGTCCACAATATGCATAGCCCTTTCCCTTCCATGCTATTTTATAAAAACTTGAAACGATGGAAATAGAACCTGTAGCTTTTTTCCGTTCGCCCTTTGCCACTAAGTTTGGCATACCGAAGCAGAGCGGACTTGCCGACACGCTACGCGGAACGATAGAGTTCGTACCGAAGTACCGCAACGCCGATGCGCTGCGCGGCATGGAAGACTTCGACTATCTGTGGCTCGTGTGGGAATTCTCTGCCAATCGGCATGAGGCGACAAGCCCCGTTGTGCGTCCGCCCCGTCTTGGCGGCAACACTAAGATAGGTGTCTTTGCTACGCGTTCGCCTTTCCGCCCCAACCGCTTAGGACTCTCTTCCGTGCGCATCGACCGCATTGACTACGATGCAGCCGACGGACCGCTCATCCATGTTCTTGGTGCCGATCTCATGAACGGCACACCTATCTATGACATAAAGCCTTACGTCACTTATGCCGACTCGCATCCTGATGCTCGCAGCGGTTTTGTCGATACCACTGCCACGCGCCGTCTGCACGTCGTCTTCCCCGATAGTTTGGCTTCGGAGTTCACAGCCGAAGAGCTTGCGTCGCTCAAGAAAGTGCTCGCGCTCGACCCTCGTCCGCAGTATCACGACAACCCAACGAAGGTGTACGGCATGGAGTTCGCCAACCGCGACGTGCGCTTCCGTGTGGATGGCGATAGGCTTGAAGTGGTGGAGATAAAATAATAGTTTGTGTAACAGATTGATTAAAAATATGGCGTTTTAATAATAAAAAAACTGTTTCTTGTTTTGTATTCTCTTCGTTTTGCATTACCTTTGACGCGAATAATAATTAAAAATACAGATCTATGAAGAAATTCTTACTTTCAGTTGCTGCCTTGGCTATGTCATTTGCAGCCAGTGCACAAGGGATGTGCAGCACCAAAGAGTTGGTGTAGTAGAACAAAGTCCGTACTTCGCACAGCAAAGTGCGGTTGTACACAAAGCGGCAAAGAGAATAGCTGCCAACCAGCGTTGGGTGGGCTACTACAGTTCGGATGCTTTAGCTGCTGCACACAAGGGCATGGGCATCTACAATTTTCCTGGAGACAACAAGGTTGCAATCTGTTTGTCTGAAGCTATTCTGAAACCATATGTAGGCAAGAACATAGTTGGTCTGCGTTTCGGACTTTGTGAGGAGATAGGCAGCTCTTCGATTAGTCTTTATAAAAGTGCGTCATCCAAGCCGGGTGATGTATGCAGAAGTGCAAATGTAGAGAAATGTGTGATTGGTTGGAACGAGGTGAAGTTCAGCGAGCCTTATCCAATCAAGGCGGGCGAAGAACTGTATGCAGGTTACACTTATACTCAGCTTGCTGATAATACCGATACAAAGTCGTATCCGTTCTCTGCTGTAAAAGACGGCTTGGCTGACCAGCCTCTTTGGGTCTATTGCAAATTGGGCAATGATACAGGTTGGTACAACTTCAGTATGGATGGTTATAACATAAGTATTCAGGTGCTTGTTGAGGGCGATTTTGCTGAATATGATGTGATGCCAAGCGATTTCGGAACCGTAAAGGGTACTATCAATAGTAATGTTGAGACATCTGTAGAGTTCACAAACAACGCCGTAGAGGCAGTGAGCAGTCTCGACTATATTGTTAGTGTTGACGGTGTAGCAGGCAGCGAGCAACATGTCGCAATATCTCCATCGGTTGGATATAACAAAATCGGTACATTCAAGGTCAGCATACCATGTGGCAGCACAGAAGGTCTGAAGAATGTGAAGGTTGAAGTGACCAAGGTGAATGGTCATAAGAATGGTGGTGCAACCATTGTGGCTGAGGGCAAGCTCAGTGTTGCTGCCAACATGTATAAGCGTAACCTGTGCATTGAGGAGTTTACTACAGAGCAGTGTGGCAACTGTCCGCGAGTGGCAGGATACCTGCACGAATACTTAGAGACAGCTGACCCCAATCGTGTGTTTGCTGTGTGTCACCATGCAGGCTACTATACCGACTGGCTCACTAAGTCTTGCGACAAGACTCTCTTGTATCTCTACAACGATGGAGGACGTACATTCGCACCAGCCATGATGTTCAACCGCGAGCCCGACTTCAAATCTGCTTATGCGACGGGACAGAAAAATAATGTGGTGCTACCAGGCAGCACAACCGAAATAAGCAAATATGCAAGCAAGTATCTCAATAAAACAATGGCTGATGCCAAGCTCGACGTGTCTGTCGCATATAACGAAAGCGAAAGCAAGGCGGTGATTGTTGTTACTGGCGAATCGAACGATGCTTACGACAAGGAAAGCGCTCTGCTCACACTCTACCTGACGGAGGATAATGTAGAGGCAAAGGATCAAGCAGGTGTTCGCTTGGGCACTACATTCTACCACCAGCATGTGATACGTGACTTCAATAGTGCATGGGGTGCCCCTGTGACATGGGAAGGCAATAAGTTCAGCGCAACTTACGAGTTCGATGTTGACAGCGCATGGAAGAAGGATGACCTCAAGGTTGTGGCTTTCCTCAACAAGCACAGCACCAAGAGTCGTATCGATAACCGCATTGAGAATGTAGCAGGAAAGAATCTTGTTCAGAATTCTACCTCTATCGAGAGCATAGGCTCAGCCTACAACGTCGTTGAAGTGGCACGTTATAACGCGGCAGGTCAGCGTATCAGCGGCAAGCAGAAGGGCTTGAACATCGTGAAACTCAGCAACGGCAAGACGCTGAAGATTATGGTGAAGTAAACATTTTATGTGATAATGAAGTAAATGTTTTAGGATTTTATAAAAAAAGGAGGTCTGTGGCCTCCTTTTTTTGTGTGTCTTATTGCGTAGTTTCTACAGTTAGTCTTTCTTCATTATGATGTAGTTTCGACACATTCTCCGTACTAATTCGTGAACTATTACCATCCGCATCGGTCGGCGCAGACATCTGCATCGGTCGGCGCAGACATCCGCATCGGTCGACGCAGACATCCGCATCGGTCGACGCAGACATCCG
>OLIS01002985.1_pt1 | contig 10305 bp, 8 predicted proteins | sample 1601351 | NCBI WGS metagenome assembly OLIS01 (sample SAMEA2452122, study PRJEB22498) | human gut metagenome | biome: human feces; feature: human gut; material: feces | place: Australia | collected 2012
AATGATGTTAAACGTGATGCAAATGCTAGTGTGGTGCTGAACAAATTGTTCAAAATGACAGCTCTGCAAACTTCATTTGGCGTAAATAATATCGCTTTGGTCCATGGTCGCCCCAAAATGTTGAATCTGAAAGATTTAATCAGATATTTTGTAGAACATCGTCATGATGTGGTAATTCGTCGTACTCAGTATGATTTACGGAAGGCACAGGAGCGTGCTCATATTCTTGAAGGATTGATTATAGCTTCTGATAATATTGATGAAGTGATCCGTATTATTCGTGCTGCAAAAACCCCTAATGATGCCATAGCAGGGTTAATAGAGCGTTTTAATCTGAGTGAAATTCAGGCACGTGCTATTGTAGAAATGCGTTTGCGCCAATTAACAGGTTTGATGCAAGATCAGCTTCACGCAGAATATGAAGAGGTGATGAAACAGATTGCTTATTATGAAGAAATTCTTTCAAATGATGAACTTTGTAAAAAAGTAATCAAAGATGAGTTAGTAGAGGTAAAAGAGAAGTATGGGGACGCGCGTCGGTCTGAAATAGTTTATTCTTCAGAAGAATTTAATCCGGAAGATTTTTATGCTGATGATCAGATGGTTATCACGATATCTCATATGGGATATATCAAACGTACTCCTTTATCAGAATTCCGTGCCCAAAATAGGGGTGGAGTTGGATCAAAAGGAAGTGAAACCCGTGATGAAGACTTTGTAGAGCATATTTATCCGGCTACAATGCACAATACTATGATGTTCTTCACTCAGAAAGGTAAGTGCTATTGGTTGAAAGTTTACGAAATTCCCGAAGGAACTAAAAATGCTAAAGGACGCGCTATTCAGAATTTGCTGAATATTGATTCCGATGACGTGGTTACAGCATATCTACGTGTGAAAAACCTTAATGATACCGAGTTCATTAACAGCCATTATGTGCTGTTCTGTACAAAGAATGGCGTCATTAAAAAGACTTTGTTGGAACAATACTCACGGCCTCGCCAGAATGGTGTTAATGCGATAACTATTCGTGAGGATGATAAAGTGATTGAAGTTCGTATGACTAACGGTGATAATGAAATCATTATTGCTAACCGTAACGGGCGTGCAATTCGCTTTCACGAAAGTGCGGTTCGTGTTATGGGACGTACGGCTACAGGGGTGCGTGGTATGACTTTGGATGAAGATGGTGGCGATGAAGTTATCGGTATGATTTGTATAAAAGATCCTGAAGCTGAATCAATTATGGTAGTTTCTGAACAAGGATACGGTAAACGTTCTGATATCGAAGATTATCGTAAGACCAATCGTGGCGGTAAGGGTGTAAAAACGTTGAATATTACAGATAAAACGGGTAAATTGGTAGCTATCAAGTCTGTTACAGATGAGAATGACTTGATGATTATTAATAAATCTGGTATTACAATTCGTTTAAAAGTCGCTGAAGTCCGCATCATGGGACGTGCAACACAAGGTGTGCGATTGATAAATTTGGAGAAACGTAATGACCAAATAGGCTCTGTATGTAAGGTGACATCTGAAGAAGAGGTTACAGATGAAAATTCAAATACAGATCTTGAAAATATAACTGAAGGAGAGAGTGGTGGTACTACTAATTCTGATACTAATTCAGATTTAACTGCCGAAGCAAATAGTGAAGAATAAAATAAATTGTATTATTAAATCCACAAAATCATGAGAAAAGTATTATTTACAGTGGCTTTATTGTTAACAGCTTGCTTTGTGTCTGCACAAGTAAGTGTTGTTAAGGAGGCTAAATCCTTGAAAAGCAAACCTGAAGAAGCTGCAAAAGCTATCGAACCGGCTTTAACTAATCCTGAAACCGCTAATGATCCGGAAACATGGAAATTAGCTGGAGATTTTCAGAAAGCAATTTATGATGAAGAAAACATGAAACTTTATTTACCCGGAGGTCAGGCAGATACAACTAAGCTTTATAACAGCTTAGCTAAGATGTATGACTTCTACTTGAAATGCGATGAAATAGAGCAGGCTAAAGTCCAAAGTGGTGAGTTAAAGAAACCCAAATTCAGAAAGAAGAATGCAGATGCTTTGAAGACTTTGCGTTTAAACCTAGTTAATGGTGGTGGTGATGCTTACAATAAAGGAGATTATGCTGATGCTCTAAAATATTTTGGATTATTTGTTGATGTAGTAAACGAGCCTATGTTTGCTGATGATGATGAGTTGAAGGCTGACACTTTGAATGCATTATATGCTTGTTATGCAACTTTAGCTGCTAATATGCTGAAAGACAATCAAGCTGTCATCAAATATGGCAATATAGGTAAGAATCATAAAGAAGAAGGTTATAGAGCATTAATGTGCTTGGCTGAAACATATGGTCAGAAAGAAGGTGGTGATTCTGCAAAATGGCTTGAAGTAATCAAAGAAGGTACTGAATTGTTTCCTAAGCAAGAATACTTTGTTGGTAATATTATGGATTATTATATTCAAAAAGGTATGGTTGATGAGGGTTTGGCTCAAATTAATAAATTGCTTGCTACAAGTGAAACTCCGTACTATCTTTATGTAAAAGGTATCTTATTGTATGAGAAAAAGCAGTATGATGATGCAGTTGCTATATTTAATAAAATTATTTCAAACAACGGAGATTTAGTTGCTGAAGCATATTCAAAGATTGGTGATTGTTATTTTTTCCCAGCTCAGATTATTGTTGAGGAAAATGCAAAGTTAGCTATTGATGATCCCAAATACAATGAAAACGAAAATAAGATTAAAGAGTTGTATGAGAAAGCTAAACCATATTATGAGAAGGCAAAAGAATTAAAGCCTGATAATAAAGCTTTGTGGGGAAATTATTTGCTAAATATTTATTGGAAGTTAAATAGAGCTGAATATGATTCTTTGGAAAAAGAATTAGGATATTAATACGATCTTTCTATTTATTTATGCACAAAGCCCGGACTTTTCCAATCTGGGCTTTGTTATTATCTAAAGTTTATGTATATCTTTAGATATTAGTTTTTTGCGTTATGGCAAAATTTATTTTCGTCTTTATTAATCAACCAAAATCCCTTTTTCAAGTCTATTTACGAGAGTTATTTCTGATATATAATCAGTATTATGTTTAATTAAATACTAAGTGAACATTAATATGTTGAAGGGTAACACATTGTGATTTGCTTGTGCTACCCTTCTTGATTCTTTATTTTATTACTAATATAGGTGTATTAGCATGAAATATCATTTTTCTTGCTATGCTAGGATTAAACAATCTAGCAAATATGTTTCGTTTATAATTTGTGATGCAAATCACGTCTATATTTTCTTCTTTTACATAGTTGTCCAAATTGCTCAGTATGTTATCTTCTTTCACTACATTATAATATAGTTCCAATTTAGAGTATTGTTTTTGAAAGTAATCTTTAATACCTGCTAGTTTTATTTCATTCCATGCATCGTTATCTGTACTTAAATGAATGAAGGAAACAGCAAAATGAAACGATTTAAAAGCATTTATCAAGGAGTCAAAAGCTATTAGATCCCTTTGGTCAAAATTGGTCACAAAAGCTACTTTTTTTATATCATTGAATGTTTTTAGTGGTGTATGTTCTGGAATAGCATATACAAAGGATTTGCTTCTTTCTATAACTTCAGCTGTAACGCTACCAATCAAGTCTATATCTTTTTGACTTCTCCCTCTTGTTCCCATTATAATTATCTGAGGATTATATTCTTTAGCATATCGTAAGATTTCTTCTTCGGGAATACCATCACGCAAAATACAAGTATATTTTATATTAGGAAACTCTCCCGACTCAACTTTCTTTTTGATTGTATCAGAAAGTTTATTCAACTCGTTGTGCACTGTTTCTATCATACTTTTTACAGATTCTTCTCTTTCGATCTGAAAATTGAAATTATCAGTTCCATAAGGAATTGTAGGCACATAAATAGGACTGAAATAAGCATGTAGAAGCACAACTTCTGAATTAATAGCATTAGCAAAAGAAAAACCAAATTGGCAGGCTTTAAGAGAATAGTTTGAAAAGTCTATCGGGATAAGTACTTTTCTTTTTTCTTTATTTCTTTCTGAGCTGCTCTCCTTACCTTTGATTATATCTTCTGAAAGCCATGCAGAACTTTCTATAATCTGCAAAGCATGAGGCAGGTCGCTTTCTTTAATTCTTAGCCTTACTCCAGAAGATATGACAGGTTGAATAAGATTCACATTGTGAATGTACGCTTCAATTCCTTCATTCTCAAGTACATTCTTTAAAATCTGTGCTTTAGCATAAGTGAGGATTGCTAAGGTTATCAATTTATCTTCCATAATTCTATATTTTAAGTGATTTTCAGGTTAAACAAAAAATCCCAATTGAATGTTGCATTCAACCGGGATTTTATATTACGCTTCTTGCGTTACTTTTTCTTCAGTTTCTCTCAATATTTGAAGGGCTTTTTCAAGAACTGTTGTATCATCTAGCATTACTAGTCCCCCATCTGGTCCCGGTTCCAAATGAATTCCAACACTTTTACCATTCTTGAAATTGTGTCCACCAAAAAAGTTACGTACAGTTTCTACGGTCATATTGAGTTCATCTGCGATTCTGTGCATACTCCCACTAGGTAATGAATCTTTGATTCTGCGCAGTTCATTAAATGTTATTGTTCTCATGATGTATTAAATTTAGTTATAAAAGTGAGTACTTAAATCATGGTATAAACTTAATCAAAAAAATGCATAAAACAAATCTTTTTGTGCTATTTTTGACTGTATGTAAATTTATAATGGTTAATTTGCTGATTATAGATTGAGTGTATGAGTCACAATCATACCTGCTATAATAATGAAGAAATAAGTAGAAATGAGAATTATGTAGAATAAATTAATATCACTAATCAAATAACCGCTGGCAGTGTATTGATTAGAAATGCAACGTGGTTTATAAAAGATTTTTTTTTGAATAAATTTATAAAGGAGATAAATCAAATATCCTATGAAACAACCTTCTATAGTACCAAAAAGAATATCTCCCGGATAATGCACTCCTAAGTAGATTCTAGAATAGGAATTGAGTACGGCCCAAAAAAGAAGCATAAAAGTAAGAGATTTCCTTTTAATTAGTAAAGATAAAAAGACAGAAATAGCAAATGTGTTGGCAGCATGACTGGATATGAAGCCAAATCGTCCTCCTCTATATCCGTTTACAATATCAACCATATACATAATATTGGGGTCTTGTGTTGGGCGGAAACGTGCGAAAAACGGTTTGCATAAACCAGAAGCTATTTGATCTGCTAAAGTTATGACTAAGGCAATCATAACGATAGTCAATAATGCTTCTTGAATTTTATTATTTTTAATTATGATATATAACAGCATAGCAGCTACAGGTACCCATACAATTGTACTGGTAGCTACCCACATGAATCCGTCCCAAAATAAGGATTGGCTTCCGTTCAAATTCAGTAGTAATTCTTTATCTGCTGCTATGTACTGTTGTATATCCATTGATTATGTTTTAAATGATTTCAATAACATTGGTAGGTACCCATCCCACATTACCGTCTTCCAGTTTAATTTCTTTCCACTCCTTCATCGTATTATCTTTAATTATTACTTTCCTACCTTCATGAAGAATAAATAAGTCTGTTCCACTTTGGTTAGGAGTACTTTTGACTGTAACGCTAGGAGCCATTATAATAGCGTTATCATGATTAATTAATTCAGATTTTTGTTCTGAGGCAAATATATTTGCTAAAATAGTCACTAGAAAGAAAAAGATTGCTGAAATAAATCCTACTTTCTTCAAGACTACTCGTTTTCCGAAAATAAATAAAGACAGTGCCAATATCATCAGAATAAACATGATGATGCCTGTATGTGCCCATGCCTTTTCACTCATTGTATTAATAAGTGATTGAGTCCAGGTAACGAAAAACATTTTACTAGAAGGGATTACCTTGTCTACAGTTTTGCTTCTAGCCAGTTCTAGGTTGAAACGAATATCACTATTTCCTGGGTTTAGCAACAAGGCACGTTCGTAATTGAGGACAGCTTTGGCAATGTTATTCATTTTATAATAGCTGTTACCTAAATTATAATAAATATCGGAAGATTCCCCCTCGTTTTTTAATATATTCTCATACATCTCTACAGAAGCTGCAAAGTCGTTTCTTATATATGCACTATCGGCTTCTGTCTTTGTTGGGAAAGTTTGCACAGCAGCACTTTGTGGCATTTCTGTTTGGGCGGTAACCTGTGCAGAGTCTGATTCATTCTGTGCGTAGACTGTGACAAAACTTATCAGGAATATCAAAATGAAATATATTTTTGTCATTGTTATAATCTCCTTTGATTTAGTGTTTTATACTATTCTCCATTTTGCTGATGACCTCAACAGCCGAAGAATATACTTTATCCATAGCTTCATTCTGATTACCCGGAGCATAGCGGGCGAACTCGCATTCATTCAATGTTCCGATGAAATCTTTAATCAGTTCGGGGGCAACACCATATTTGGTCAATTCGTCCTCGATATTATCTTTAGACAATTGAGAAACCGGGATATTCAACTTATCACTGATGTATCCCCAAAGTGCTTTCAACACCTCATCATAGAATGCTTCTTGTTTGTTTTCAGCTAATAATCTGCCTGCATTTTTCATGCGTTTGGCAGCCACTTTATTCGCTTTTTTAGTACGTACTTTTACTACATTTGCATTTTCAATAGCTTTTTTACGATAGACAATTACGAAAACAACGAAGAGAACCAATGGAATGATATACCATAGATAATATGTTGTTGAGCCAAAGAAGAAATCTCCCTTACGAGTTAAACTAGTTTCCCCCATTTTGATGTAGCGGATGTCTTGTCCCAATACTTTCAAATCTTCCTTGTTGGTAAAGTCTGCAATAACTTGATCTGCATTTCCTGCACCTTTTTCCACTTTTAGGTTGTAAGCTTCTGTTTTTATTGTTTTATAGCTATTGCTTTTTAAGTCAAAATAGGAAAATTCGACAGGCGGAATAGTGAAATTGCCGGCATGTCTTGGAATTGCTAGATATTCTATCACCTTATTGCCTGACAAACCTTCGCGAGTTAATGTAAATTTATTGTCAATCTTGGGGTCGTATACTTCAAAATCCTTTGGAAAAGCTACTTCCGGAGTATTGACCAATTTCAAATTACCTGTACCAGAAATGACTAACTTAATGGTTACAGCATCATTTGTTTTCAGTTCTTTTGTACTTATAGACGAACTGATAGTAAACTCTCCTACTCCTCCGGAGAAATTAGCCGGTTTGCCATCGGGCAATGCTTTCACATTGATGGTCAGCTTAGGAGTGACAATGTTTTTCTTTACTTCCACATAGTTACTTCCACCATTAAAGAAAGCATCAAAAGGATCGTCTGAGGCAACTTGTTGAGCTATAACCCCTTCAAAGGTAATAGCCGGAATTTCTATTTTTCCCGATTGCTGGGGGAAAAGTACATACTGACTCCACACAGTAGTGTTATAGTTTCTTCCGTTATAATGTTCCAAAGAGAATGTCTTTTGTTGGGAAGTTCCACTTCTTGTACATAAATGTTGGTTAGTTTAGGCATGTCACCACGCAGCTGGCGCAAGTTTACCAAAGTATAGACCTTGTATGTCAATAAGATGGCTTCCTGTTCATAAACAGTAGTCTTACTTGCTGTTGCGGTAATAAACAAATCTTGATTGGTTATTTTGCTTCCGGCAACCTGACTGCGTGAAGAAGTTCTTCCACCGCTATTGTTTCCACCTCCAACACCATTTGTTTGATCAGGCGGTAATACTTTGATTTGTACGGAATTTGAAGTTTTGTTTTGTCCGTCTGCCACAATAGTAGCACCAGGAATGGTGTAAGTTCCTTCTTTATCAGCCATCAAAATATAAGTAAAAGTAATGGAGCTGGTAGAAGTAACATTACCATTTATAATCTGTGTACTACTCTGCTGTGAACGGCTTGGTCCCATTAAGACATCGAACCCCTTGATATTAGGTGCACGAAAATCCCTGACTTTATGAGTGTTGACCGTATAAGTCAGCCGGAACTGATCCCCGCTTACTACTACATCAGGCGCAGAAGCGGTAAACGTCACATTTCCGTCTGCCCATGCTCCGAGCACCGATGTTATTAATATGAATAAGAGAATTACTTTCCTCATTGCTATCTAATTATTTTTTTATTTGCCAAAATTAAGAAATTACCAGTCTTTATCCAACTTCTTTCCTTGAATTTGCAGTTGTTTTTTAACTTTGTCTTGCACATTCTTTTCATCTTGCATCACAGCATTCAATAATTGTTGGGCATTTTCCTTGGACATTTCATCCTTATTTTGCTGCTGTTGCTGCTGATTTTGATTTTGTTGGTCTTTCTTATCCTGTTCTTGCTGGTTTTTGTTCTGATCCTTTTTGTCGTCTTTCTGATCTTGTTTTTGATCTTGATTCTTATCCTGATTCTGGTCTTGATTTTGCTGTTGGTCTTTCAACAGCTTTTGTGCCAAAGCCAAGTTATAACGAGTTTCATCATCTTTCGGGTTATTCCGTAAAGATTCCTTATAAGCCTCTATACACTGTGGATACTGCTTGGACGACTGAAGGATAACTCCCATGTTATGATAAATCTGTGCCAGTTTATCTTTGTCCTTCTCTACCTTAGAAGCAGATTCAAACTGTTCCATCGCTTCCTTTGCTTTTTGCTGCATCAAGAGCGAGTTTCCCAAATTGAACATGGCATCTGTTGATTTCGGGCTAATTTCCAATGCCTTACGATAATCTACCTCCGCTTTGATAAACAAGCTGTCGTTATACAGCTTGTTTCCGCTGCGCAGATAATCTCTTTCTGTTTTTTGGGCGAAGGCACTGCTTGCCACAAGTAAGAATAACAGAGTGATATAGGTTTTTTGTAACATAAGCATTCCTTATTTAAATAGTCTGACATTTTTGAAAAGCGGATTTTTCCGTTCCAAAATAAGCATTTCTACCACCAGCAGGATAAGCACCAGCCATGCCAAAGCCTGGAACTGTTCATCAAATTCAGTATAAACCTGACTTTCTACATCAGCTTTTGACAGTTTGGCGATTTCATTGTTCAATACCTTCTCGGCAGAGTTGGTATTATCCACGCGAATATACATTCCATTGCCAGCCTTGGCTATTTCCTGGCACATCTGCTCATTCAAGCGGGTGACGATAACATTTCCATCCTTATCGCGACGGAAATTGTTGCTACCGTCCTCAGCTGGAATTGGAGAACCATCCGGTGAACCTACTCCTAATACAAATACCTGCATACCTTTTTCGGCTGCTTCTTGGGCTGCTTCTACTGCCCCACCTTCATGATTTTCACCATCGGTAATGACAATAATTGCACGTCCCACTCCTTCTTGCGGAGTAAAACTCTTCATTGCCAGGCGGATGGCCGCACCGATATCCGTACCTTGTGTGGTTATCAATGACGGATTAATGGTTTCCAAGAACATTTTGGCGGAAACATAATCGCTTGTGATGGGCAATTGCGTGAAAGCATCACCTGCAAAAACAATCAATCCCACTTTATCATTATTGAACGTATCTACCAGTCTGGAAATCAATTTCTTTGATTTGTCCAAACGACTGGGAGTCACATCTTCTGCCAGCATGGAGTTTGAAATGTCCAAGGCAATGACAGCTTCCACTCCACTTCGTTTCACCGTTTCCATCTTTGAGCCGAACTGTGGGCGGGCCAACATCAGTATAACCAATGTCAACGCAGCAAAAGTCAGCCAGAACTTGATGTCAGGACGATACTTGGAAATAGTCGGCATGAGCCCTTTCAGCAATGCCGGATCACCATATTTGCGAATATTTTGGCGGCGGTGATAATTGGAATACAAATACAGCGCCACCAAAAACGGCAATAGGATGAGTAAATATAAAAAGTTCGGGTCTGCAAATCGAAACATGACTTTCTTTTTTTAAGGTATTTTCTTTAATACTGAGTTACGCAACAAGAGTTCAAGCAAAATGCAGAAGAAAGCAATCCAGGCGAATACCTGATATTCTTCTTCGCGTTTGCTGAATTCCTTCACGTTCAACTTCGTTTTCTCCAGTTTGTCTATCTCCTGATAGACTTCCTTCAACTTGGAATTGCTGGTGGCACGGAAATAATTTCCGTTCGTTGTACCTGCAATCTCGGTCAAAGTCTTTTCGTCTATCTCGACGGGGACATTCACATATTGCGTCCCTGCGTAGGTCTGCATCGGATAAGGAGCAGTTCCGTTTGTACCGACACCGATGGTGTAGATC
>OLIS01002989.1_pt1 | contig 10293 bp, 3 predicted proteins | sample 1601351 | NCBI WGS metagenome assembly OLIS01 (sample SAMEA2452122, study PRJEB22498) | human gut metagenome | biome: human feces; feature: human gut; material: feces | place: Australia | collected 2012
ATCTTTCCGGTTCGGTTACTAGTACTTCGGGGTAGTGTTCCCTGACAAACCGAATCCTTTCGGGAGACTTTTCGCAGACAATAATTCGTTTTGGCTTCTTTAGCATCACGCAAAGCAGGGTACATATTCCGGTCGGCCCGGCCCCGATAACGAGTACCGTGTCGTCTTCTGCGATCTCCGAAATGCGTGCGGCCCAAAATCCGGTAGCAAGTACATCACCCACGAAAAGCGCTTGTTCATCGCTCACCGTGTCGGGGATGCGGTTGAGTCCACTGTCGGCATAGGGAACACGAACGTACTCGGCCTGTCCCCCGTCAATGCGGCATCCCCCGTTGGGATCGGTGCAGTTGTTCACGAATCCTTTCTTGCAGAAAAAGCACTCTCCACAAAAGGTTTCCACGTTAATGATCACTCGGTCTCCAGGTTTCACGGTCGTGACGTTAGTCCCCGTTTGTTCCACGACACCTACCATTTCGTGCCCCACGGTAATACCTGGTACGACACGGGGTACACTCCCGTGTTTGATGTGTAAATCACTGGTACAGATGCTGCTTAGCGTGACACGCACGATGGCATCTCGTGAATCCGCTATTTGGGGAAGTGGCTTCTCTTGAAGTCTGAAGTTTCCTTTGTTGATGTAGGTGTATGCTAACATTGGGGCGTAATTGAGATTATAGGCTAGCTAATTTATGATTTCCCAAAAACCTCCTTTAGCAGGACCTACTCGACGTATAATATCCTTTTCTTGAAGAGTTGCCAAACGACGTTTGATACTACTATCGTGGATTTTTAATTGTGTTGCTAGTTCTTTTCTTGATATATAAGGGTTTGTCTTGATCAGATTAATAATCACAATTTCTTGTTGTAATATCTGGTCGTTTTTCTGGTCGTTTTTCTGGTCGTTTTTCTGGTCGTTTTTCTGGTATTTAAATGTAAATATTGTCCATAAGCCTCCTCCATCGTATTTAAATTTCGGTTCGGGATAACCAGCGTTTTTACAAGCCATTATGATACGTTCTACTCCACGTCCCCATGCTTCGATTTCTCCGGCTCGGAAAAATACGTTGGCAATATCGGGATTGTAGGGACGGCTACGATGTTTCCCAAGTAATGTGTCTATTGACCATTCTTCGGGTAGTGTGCCACAATTCCATATTTCCAATTTGTCATCGTAAACGCCAATTTGAATTGGAGTTAAAGATTCGTATGATTTATGAACTACGGCATTGAGGAGTGCTTCACGTAATGCCTCGCGGGGTATTGGTAAAGTTTCTATACGTTGGATTCCTTCGTAACTTATTGTTGCTCGGAGATATTTTGTTGAGATCAAATCAAGTGTAGATTTCACTTGTTGAAACAAATTACCATGAATCTCATCTTGATAAATTAAGTTAGCATCTGCTTTAAAATAGCCAATTTTGATGAAAGCACCTGTAATATATTTCTCGGGATCTGGGTGAAATAGTAGTGCTGCTGCTCGTTTTAAATAATTACTCTCGAATAGCCTCAATTTGTCCAATAGTTCTTGGTTGTTGTCCAGCAGATCTGTTTCATCCATCCTGCCGCTTTTTTTTGCGTAAGAACGAAATTGATCAAGTGTTACGTTGTCAAGCTCTTGCCATTTCAAGTATGGAACGGGTACGGCGTCCCATGAACGGCCTTGTTTGCGAAGTAGAAAGCGATCTAGTGCTGCACCCTTTAATTCTTGGTTAGTTGTTCCACTTCTTTGGTAATATTTCCCGCGGAAACTAATGGGGTACGGATAAGCTTCTGTAACAATTTCAAGATAGTTCTTCCCATCTTTTTCCTTTAGATTGACATCTACTAAAATTCCCATTATATCACGTACTTTATTGGGAATATCTTCCATTAATTTTGAGGTTTCCCGTACACCACATGCTTCACCATTGTCACGTACTCCAATGTATAACGTACCACCTTGGGCATTAGAAAAACCGCATATCCATTTTAAATATTCATCACGCCAACTTTCTTTAAATTCTATGTTTTGAGATTCGATATCCATTATCCATTATTTTGTGATTGTTTGGAGTATTTTATCCATCTATTCGAAAAGAAAAAACTGCTCTTGTATGTTGTTTTGCTTATCTCCCTTCTCTCGTGATGTTGATTAATCGCCTAAAATTTCTTATTCAAAAATACTATAAATTTCAAACAAAGAGGAAGTTTTATCCGATAAATTAGTGATTTGTTTGTTTTTTTAATATATAGTTTTGAAAAATTAGAGCTGCTGCCACTTGAGATAGGAAACATGTTATGTTAATGATTTGTTTGTTGGAAATCACGTGATAGATTTATATATTTGTGAGTTATCATTAAGGATTGATAGCAATTTTTTTGAATAGGAATGTAAGTAAATGTAGCTTATGAAATCCATAACCTTTTTTGATCTAGAGATAGATCCTTATAATCACCGTATAGTTGATATTGGGAGTATAAAAAGTAATGGAGAAACATTTCATGCAACTTCAATTGGTGACTTTTCTGATTTTTTAGCTAAAACGGAGTATATATGTGGTCATAATATATTCAAACACGATTTGAAATATATAAAAATACCGGGTGTAAACAAACTTAATAAAATAGATACACTTTATTTTTCACCGTTGTTGTTTCCCGCTCAACCATACCATAATCTTGTAAAAGATGATAAACTCGATCCGGAAAATTATAACAATCCTCTCAATGATTCTATAAAAGCAAAGAATTTGTTTTATGACGAAATAAATGCATTCAAGCAATTGGATGAAGAATTGAAACAGATTTATTATCTGCTTTTGAATGGTATAGAAGAATTTTCTGCCTTCTTTCAGTATATAGATTATTCTGTGGAATTCTTGAATGTGGTAACATTGATTCGACGGCAATTCAATGGTGAAGTTTGTGATGAGGCTGATTTCGAATATTTTGTGTATCAATATCCGGTAGAGCTTGCTTACTGTCTTGCTTTGATTCATGCTCGAAGTCGTTATTCGATAACACCGCGTTGGGTACTTAAGAATTACCCTGTAGTGGAGAATATCATGCATCTGTTACGAGGAAATCCTTGTTTGGCAGGATGTCCTTATTGTAGACGTTCATTAGATATTCATGTAGCATTAAAACGTTATTTTAACTTTGATTCTTACAGGAAATTTGCAAATGAAGCATTGCAGGAAAATGCAGTAAAAGCTGCTGTTGCCGACAAATCAATATTAGCAATATTTCCAACAGGTGGGGGAAAGTCGTTAACTTTTCAAGTACCGGCTCTCATGGCGGGGGAAAATATGAAGGCTCTTACTGTCGTGATCTCTCCATTGCAGTCTTTAATGAAAGACCAAGTGGATAATCTTGAAAAAAGTGGTATCACGGATGCCGTGACAATTAACGGTTTACTGGATCCGATTGAAAGGGCTAAATCTATTGAAAGGGTTGAAAACGGTTCGGCTTGCTTATTGTATATTTCCCCGGAGTCATTACGTTCCAAAACGATAGAACGTTTATTGCTTGGGCGAGGAATTACACGATTTGTGATTGATGAGGCACATTGTTTTTCGGTATGGGGACAGGATTTTCGACCGGATTATATGTATATCGCTGACTTTATAAAATTGATACAGGAGAAAAAACAGCTTGAAGAACCAATTCCGATTTCATGTTTTACTGCCACGGCAAAGCAAAAAGTGATAGAAGATATAAGGGGCTACTTTAAGGATAGACTTGCAGTGGAACTTGAACTTTTTGCAACCAACACTTCTAGAACGAATCTTCATTATGTCGTTTACAATAAAGGGAGTGAGGAAGAGAAGTACGATATGTTGCGCGATCTAATTGAGTCTAAAGATTGTCCGGTCATCGTGTATACTTCCAGAACACACAGGGCAACAATGCTTGCGGAACAACTTCGTGAGGACGGCTTTGATGCCCGTGCATACCATGGAAAAATGGATGTAAAGCAGAAAAAAGAGAATCAAGATGCTTTTATGGCAGGTGACGTTAGAATTATCGTGGCTACTTCTGCTTTTGGAATGGGCGTTGACAAAAAGGATGTGGGGATGGTCATTCATTATGAGATTTCTGATTCTCTTGAGAATTACGTGCAGGAGGCGGGAAGGGCTGGACGGGATGAAAATATAAAGGCCGATTGTTATGTCTTGTTTGACGAGCGGGATTTAGATAAACATTTCACGTTGCTTAACCAAACTCGCCTAAACCAGAAAGAGATACAACAAATATGGAAGGCGATTAAAAATCTTACTAAATTCAGGTCAAAGATATCTAATTCTGCGTTAGAAATTGCTCGTAAAGCGGGGTGGGATGATGGTCTAAATGAAATAGAAACACGGGTAAAATCTGCTATTGCGGCACTTGAAGAAGTTGGTTACGTGAAACGAGGGCAGAATATGCCTCGAGTCTTTGCCGATAGTATTCTAGCGAGAAATGCAGAAGAGGCTATCACGAAAATCAGGAATTCCTCCCGTTTTGATGAAAAACAAAAAGAATATGCAACACGGATTATAAAGAAGTTATTTTCAACAAGAAGCCGCAGGCATGCTAACGGTGAAATTGCGGAATCCCGGGTTGATTATATTTCCGATCATTTGGGAATAGCGCGAGAAGACGTGATTCACATGATCAACCTGATGCGTGAAGAGCGAATACTGGCAGATGCGAAAGATCTTACCGCTTTTATTAAAAAGGGTGAAAAATGTAACCGTTCGCTTTCTATACTTGAAACGTATTGCAAGATAGAAAATTACTTGTTGTCTGTTCTGGAAGAAGAGGGGAATACGTATAATCTGAAAGAACTTAATGAAGGGATTGCAGGGGGACAGGGAAAAAGTGTGACCCCTGATAAGATAAAAACGGTCATTAATTTTTGGGATATACAGAAGTGGTTAAACCGGAAACGATATGATAATAGTAATTATTCTAAGAATCATATTGTTTTGGCTTTAAAACAACCAAAGAAAAAAATAGAGGAGTGGTTGGAAAAGAGGCAACAGTTGTCAAAATTCATTTTGGAGTATATTTACGAGAAAAACAAAAAAATCATACTGGAATCTCCTAATAATGAGGTTTTAATAGAGTTTTCAGTTCTTGAACTGAAAGAGGCGTACGAGAAACAGCAATCTCTTTTTAAAACAAAGGTGGAGCTTACTGATGTAGAAAATGCGTTATTTTATCTTTCTCGCGTTGAAGCAATTAAAATTGAAGGAGGATTCTTGGTTATTTATAACAAACTGACTATAGAGAGATTAGAAGAGAATAATTCTAAACAGTATACGGTCAGTGATTATGGGAAACTCGACCAATTCTATAAAAATAAGACAGAACAAATTCATATAGTTGGGGAGTACGCTAAAAAAATGATTAGTGGTTACAAGGAAGCTTTACAATTCGTGGATGATTATTTTCGTTTAAATCATACCTCCTTTTTGACAAAATATTTTAGTAGTAGCAGGCAAAAGGAACTGACGAGGAATATCACTCCAACTAAATTTCAACAGCTTTTTGGGGAATTATCCACCGAACAATTGAAAATCATCAAAGACAACAAATCTAAATATATTGTTGTTGCGGCGGGGCCGGGTAGTGGGAAAACGAGGGTGTTGGTACATAAGTTAGCTTCATTGTTATTGATGGAAGATGTTAAACATGAGCAATTGCTCATGCTTACATTTTCGCGGGCTGCTGCAACCGAGTTCAAGAAACGATTAATCAAACTGATCGGGAATGCTGCAAGTTTCGTCGAGATAAAAACATTTCATTCTTTTTGCTTCGATTTATTGGGCTTTGTAGGTGATTTAGAAAAGTCTAAAAATATAGTTCGTGTTGCAACTGAAAAAATAAAAAGTAGGGAGGTAGAGTTATGTAAGATCACTAAAACGGTATTGGTGATTGACGAAGCTCAAGATATGAATAGTGATGAATTTGCCTTGGTGGAAGCCTTGATGGATTTTAATGAAGAGATGCGTGTTATTGCCGTGGGAGATGATGATCAAAATATTTACGGGTTCAGGGATGCTGATTCGAAATATCTGAAAGAATTAATAACAAGGAAAGGGGCGACTAAATATGAATTGATTGAAAATTATCGGAGTAAAAATAATTTGGTGCTATTTTCAAATGAATTTGTGGGGCGTATTCGGGATAGATTAAAAAAAGAATCCATTGTTGCTGTTCAACCGGATAATGGAGAAATACGAATTACCTATTATACGAATACCGATAATCTTACCGTTCCCATGGTCGAGGTGATACATAACACCGAGCTTGCAGGTACGACTTGCGTGCTCACGAAAAAGAACGAGGATGCGGCGCAAATTGCGGGATTATTATTAAGAAAAGGTTTACGTGCTAAGCTTGTACAGTCTAATGATCGATTTAATTTATATGACTTGCAAGAGATAAGATATTTTGTTGAGCAATTTTATTCGGAATTTCATACTCCTAAAATAAGTGATGATAAATGGAAGTATGCAAAACTGGAACTGCAAAAGAAATATGGGAAAAGTTCCATGATTGAAATTGTTAATAGACTTATCAAAGATTTTGAAGAAACAAATAAATCCGGCAGGTATAAATCGGATTTAGACTTATTTATAAGAGAATCCAAATTTGAAGACTTTTTGGAACAAGATAGTGAGACTATTTTTGTGTCGACCATGCATAAAGCGAAAGGAAGGGAATTTGATAATATTTTCTTGCATTTGGAGAATTTTTCCCTTACTTCTGATGAAGAAAAAAGATTGCTTTACGTGGCTATGACCAGGGCGAAACGCAATCTTTACATTCATTCAAACAAACCATACTGGAATCATGTAGATATGAAAACTATTCAAAAAACGGAGAATTGTAATGCGTATGGTGTACCCGATGAATTATGTCTGCATTTGGGGCATAAGGATGTTTGGTTGGATTTTTTTCGTGATAAACAACGATATATTGATGGTTTGATGAGTGGCAATGAATTAGTATTTGAGAGAGAGACTTGTTTTACGGTTCAAAAGAAACCCGTGTTGAAATTTTCAATGAATTTTGGAGAGAAGCTAAGAGCGTTACAACAAAAAGGATATATGCTTAAAACGGTTAAGGTTAACTTTATTGTATATTGGAGATGCGATGAGAATAAGGAAATAAAAATCATACTTCCGGAACTTGTTTTGAGAAAACTTTTATAGGATAAGATACCCGTGATATTACTCAAATCTTGCCCAAATAAAGTAGTAAATACACCCAAATAATCCCACTTACCCGGTGATTATTCGAAGTTTACTCGACGCTCAGCCGTTCTGGGACGGCTGAGCAACGTGTGTACAACGGTTGAGCAACGATTAAGTGGGATTATTTCCATAGCTTTTCAGTAGGATTTCCCCTGGTTTTCATTATATCATGAAAAGAATCAGTACTTTTCTGATTACCAGTCGTTGTTTTTTGATATTCATAAAACTTTAAAATTATTCCGTCTCACATACCTGTTCCACGATCCATGCCCACATGTTGGCGGTCAAACGATCAAAGTCTGTTGTGATTGTACCGTTTGAAGATAATGGTCCATTTTGATTGAGATTGGCATCTCCATGATATATGATGCGTTTTTTTAGATTTATTCCCAGCACTTGTGCCTTGCTATCCGTATTGCTTACGGCAAGAGGGGTTACATCTTGGGGATAATCGGAGCATAGACCAAAGATTCCGTCAACGCGTTGGATGGGAGCGTCTTTTGTCACGATGCCAAAAGGGGATGAAAAAAAGCGTTTGTTATCTTCCGTTTGCGGGGCACGTTTAAAACCGTTGTTGGTATTGTTGAATGTCCATGTTCCGTCTTGTGTCAAGTGTTTTAATAGTGCCAAATTGGTTGCCTGAGTATCAGTTCCCACGATTAATACCCGGTTGGGACTTCCTTCAAGCCATGCAAGTATGACTTGTGCTAGTTCTTCCGAAATAGGCGTGTTGTAACTCAGGTAGATGACATCTTGTGCGTTCAATGTTTGTTTGATACTGTTATATGTTTCCTTGTTGCTTGTACTGGTTTGTTGTAAATCGCTAGTACTGCCTTCAGAGAACGCAAATCCTCCAATGATTACGGTACCCTCGGGTGAGAAATTTGTAGGATTATCCAATATTCGTCGCAGTGCTAACCCACTTGCGTTGGAAGGTGGATTTGCTCCCAATGAGCCAACACTCCTGACAGAAAAGACCCGAACGACACGGTTCCTGTATTTGCTTGGATTTTCTTGCGTTATCGTGATGTCTAGTATCCAGCGACTTGCCGTTATCCGTAATTTGGACGTTACGTTTTGATCCGTGCGGTTGTCTTTCGTGGTGGTGAACACTAAATGCGAGATGTTTTCTTCGGTATCTTGTTGGATTTGAACTGAAAAATTTTCGTTATCCGGTAAAATACTATCGTTTCCCGTTATTATATTCCCTATGGGGGAGCCGGCGAGGTCTAACCATTGTATTGTAAAAGGTACACTTGTTTGGATATCAATGCTTTTTGTTTTTTTGCTTAGGTAGCCGAGCGATACATTTCGTGAGGACACCCCAAAATAGTTGTCTCCCTCGAAAAACATGCTTGTTGTGAAATCTTCCCAAGCTTCAATTTCGGCCGTGATACCCATGGCTTTATGGGTCGCGGCTAGGTCCGGTTCGCTCCAGCCGGAACCGTTCACTTGTTTGATGCGAAAAATATATTTGTGGTTTCTCAATATTTGTCCGAACGGATGTTCTGCATACCCCGGATTGAAGTCAATTCGATAGTATGTAGGTTTTGTTTGTCCGTCATAATAGCCACCGACAACGATACAGGTGGCTTCCGTCAATTGTGCTTCCGGATCGGATGCGCTGTTGGCTTCCGACACGTAAATGCCCGTGATGGAAGTGGGGTCGTCTTCTTTTATTTCCACGTTTATGGGGGTGGTTGATTTTTGTGCATGGGTGAAAATCGACGGTTTCGTAACGATTGGATTTACTTCGTCAAGGGCTTCCTGAGGGGCTATTTGTAATTTATCATTCGGACGGTAAACACGTACACTTTCAATCACGAAAGGACGTGAAATTGCGTTAAGAGACTTTTCGATATCGATTCTTGCTACGGAACGCAACATCTTGACATTGAAATTATTGTCTTCATTCGCATGTAATCCTTCCTTTATTGTGATTTCACCGTACATGGGCAGGTTTTCCAGGATGCCTGTAAAAGTAGTTCCCATATTTGCTTTGACTTCATCCTCGCTGTTACCGGGGGAAAGTGTGTAATCTGCAAAGGCGTCCCCGTAATTACCTGCCAGCATTAACTTGATCGACTTCGTGGTGCCGGTGAGTTTTGCTTGGAATTGTGTCGTGTTGTTGGTAGCTTGAATTCGCTTTCCTGTTGCCATGTAACGATAGATGTATTGTCCGTTTTCTTCTTCGAACACGAGTATGGTGATTTCTTCTATTCGATTTTCGATGTTATCAGTCTGATTGATTGCTCTTGTGGTATTTCGGGGGACGGATGATGACGGCAAGTTTACGGTTAGGTGTACCAAAGCTTCGTTGTCGCGCAGATTCTCTGTTGTCAATTCATTTTGTATTTCATCGGAACAGGCAACAAAAAAGAAGTAGAACGGCAGTAACCCAATCATTGTCAATATAGAGTGGACGATTTGTCCCTTCACGCCGAAGTTAATGTGATGTATGTTTTTATACTTATTCATGGCTCTTTCTTTTTATGTTTACCAGATTGTCCATTGGTAAATTTTGTCCCACGGCGTGATTCGCGTGTAGACGGTGATGTTTGTTCCCTCTCTAAGATCTATAAGTAAATTGACGGTTTGTCCCGAGGGGAGGGAAAGCGGTTGTCCACGACGATCTTGTGTCGTCGAAACAAGCAGGCGTTCTGTCGAGCGTTCGGAAGATTTTTCGTAGAGGCAAACTGTTATCCCGTTAGTTGAGGAGGTCTCTTCTTCATCCGTATGGATTAGGTTGAATGTTTCCCGAGTGGAAAAATCCCCGTTGTCTTCGAACTTCCCTGTTTCTCTAAAGGTGGTAACACCATCTGACGGTTTACCTGAAAAATTATAACCATTATTCGGGATTTGTATGGTCAGATAGTAGTCGTCTTCCGGTGTATTGGTGTCTAATCCTCTTACGGTGATATGCATTCGTGCATTTTTGCGGACAAGTGTTATTTTTTCGGGAGAACACTCTGCTGTTGCAGCAAGGTTTGCATATCCAAAAAACAGATTATCCGGGTTTTGTTGATATTCGTTCTCTCCCTTAATCAGGAAAACGGCTTGTTCTTCA
>OLIS01002993.1_pt1 | contig 10287 bp, 7 predicted proteins | sample 1601351 | NCBI WGS metagenome assembly OLIS01 (sample SAMEA2452122, study PRJEB22498) | human gut metagenome | biome: human feces; feature: human gut; material: feces | place: Australia | collected 2012
GCCAAAATACATAGTAATCGGTATATTTTTTTCTGCAACCGCCTTAAAATCATCTGTATCTGCCGCTGGCGCACCACCTGGTTCAATTGCAATGATAGCCGCAATATGTTCTGTATAATTGGCTGCCGTCCAGCCTGGACCTCCACCCTGGGAATGTGTTACCAGAATTGAATTTTTTCCAGTTCTTTCATAAACTTCATCAATTGTTGCTGCTACAGCCTTAGCAACCGTTTCATTATCAAAATCTCCACCCATATCAGACGTCATTCCGGTGTCAGGTGTCATCTGGCGGAAAAACTGATCAATAGAATTTTCATCATTTGGAAACTGGGAGCCTTCGTTTACTACAGATTGTCCATTCTCCCAACGTCCGATACGAAATTGCGTATACCAACGCTGATCCAGTGTTTTTGTGCTGATATCTCCACTCACGGAGGTTGCTCCTGCTTCTCCACGATGTGGTTCATCTATCAAAAATACACCGTGTCCTTTTCTGAGAAACATATCAGACCAGCCTTCCCTTCCATCCGGTGTTGTCATCCATCCCATTCTTGACTGACCATATCCATGCAAAAATACCATAGGCAGACCTGTTTCCTCTTCCGGTATCTGATATAACACATTTGCATGATCTACATGGGCTGTCTGTCCTGCACCTGTTTCTTCCCATTGATTTTCCGGGTCAAATTCACCGTCTGATACTATCGTAGTTCCGCCTGCTGAAAATATCCCCTGCTCTGCAATAACTAATGCACCTGATGTTTCACTGCTCACGGCTTCGGTTTCCTCTACCTGTTCAGAAACAGTATTTTCCGCCCGTGTATCTGCCTGCGTATTACTGCCACATCCTGCAAACAGCATTACCGTCATAGCACCGGTAAGAACTGCTGATAAAAATCTTTTTTGTTTCATTGTTTCACCTTTTCCTTTATTTTTTATTCCTGTGTATCAACCGGAGGAACCATTTCTGCATATTTTTTTAAAAGCTCCGGTGTACTTGTATAATAACGCTTGTTTCTGTCAAGTGCGGCAATCTCTGCCATCTCTTCATCATCAAGTGTAAAATCAAATACATCGAAGTTATCTTTAATATGTTCTGGATTTTTAGAACCAGGAATTACAATATTTCCTGCCTGAATATGCCAGCGCAGAATAATCTGTGCGGAAGATTTTTTATATTTTTCACCAAGTTTTGCAAACACCTGTTCATTTAAAAGTCCTGCGTCTCCATGTCCTAATGGATACCATGCCTGAATGAACATACCCTGCTCTTTTAAAAATTCTTTCATGTCATTTTCCTGATAATACGGATGGACTTCCGTCTGAAGTACTGCCGGTTTCACCTCACAGATGGAAAGGATTTCTTCTATCTGTTCTTTATTGAAATTGGAAAGTCCGATTGCTTTTACCTTTCCTTCTTTGTAGGCTTTTTCCATAAGTTTATAGCCTGCAATATAGTTTCCTGCTGGCTGATGGATGAGAAGCAGATCAATATAATCTGTATCCAGTCTTTTCAGTGTTTTTTCCACTGCATTTTCATGCTCATAAAAGGACGGCCACAATTTTGTTTCCAGAAAAATTTCTTTCCGGTCAAGCCCTGATTTTTTCATCGCACGTCCAACTGCTTTTTCATTCATGTAAGCATTTGCGGTATCTACCAGACGGTATCCATCTTTTAAAGCACTAAGAACTGCCGCCTCTGCGTCCTTCGGTGATAAAAGGAATGTTCCGATTCCTGCCATTGGCATTTTAACTCCATTGTTTAATACTGTGTATTCCATTCTTACTTCCTCCATATCTGTTATTTTTCTACCTTCGAACCACCAAAAACCTGTGACATTGGGATATTATCTAGCATTTCATCAATTTCTTTTATTTCATCTTCTGTCAGTTTCTCATTCTCTCTGATTCCTTCTTCTGAAAACTGCGGCATGACCTTGCGGTAATCACCTGTTTTTTCAAACTGTGTATTTTGATCATATTTTCCGGTTAAAAATCCATTTGCCAACGGAGAAAACGCTACAAAACCAATATTTAATTCCTCCAGCACTGGAAATAAGGTCTCATAATCCCGGTACATCATGGAATAACGGTTCTGAATTGCTGTGACCGGACAGATTTTATGTGCCCGTCTTATGATTTCTTCATTTGCTTCTGACAGTCCCCAGTGTGTGATTTTTCCCTGCTCTATCAGCTCCTTCATCGCACCTGCTGTCTCTTCAATTGGAACTTTCTCATCAATACGGTGAATATAATACAGATCCAGATCTTTTTCCAGTATTCTCTTATCCAAAATTCCACCTCTTCTTCCATGAACAGGTCCGCGCAAAAATGCGCCGACCTGTTTTTCTGTTGACATTTATCTTGTTTTCAGTATAAAAGAAAATACGTGAAAGAAGAAGTTTCTCTTCGTTTTGCAGTTTATACCTTTTGGTTAATTCATGATCATAGAACATTCACAGCATATGCATTCTATTGTTTATTCTTTATCCTCGATCGTGATCACCGGCACTTTCTTTTTGTCCCTGCGATATAACAGGATCACTGCTATCTCTGTCAGAACCCAGAGAATTGCCAGAACTGCATCGACCACATAAATCGTCTGTAACCATCCTGGAATTGTTCCCGGAACATAGTTCTCATAAGCACTGCTGTTCACTGTCGTATATAAAATATTTTTTACAGCATTCCGCATTGCGATTACAGAAGTTGCACTTAAATCTGTCATAATTGCTTCATTACCCGCAGTTCCAAGCATCATATCCGTACCGCCTCTCACTGCTCTGTCTGCATCCATGTATCCATAGTTTCCAAAGTAATCAGAGATCACCATACCTTTGAATCCCCATTCACCGCGCAATACGTCCTTCAGCAATGGTGCACAGCTTCCTGCCCACTCAGTTCCAATAAAATTATAAGATGTCATCACTGCAATTTTTCCATCTGGATAACTTTTTACTGCTTCCTCAAATGGTTTTAAATAAATCTCTCTCATTGCCTGTTCTGTTGTCCATGTAGTAAGAAAAGCATTCCGGTTGATTTCCTGTTCATTTAATGCGAAATGTTTGATAAATGGGTACATGCCGCTTTCCACAGCTCCTTCTACCTCTCCCTTTGCCATTTCCGCACTTAAAAGGCTGTCCTCTGAATAATACTCAAAGTTACGTCCACCGAAAGCACTCCTGTGCATGTTCATAGATGGTGCATACCATCCTGTTACATGATAATCTGAAAATTCTTCGCCCATTGCCTTTGCATATTCCACTGCAAGGTCTGTATTCCATGTCTGGGCAAGAATAATCTGCGAACAATAACCGGTTCCAAATATACCGAGTGTACTCGAATTCACACCTGCCGGTCCATCCGTATCAAGGATTCTTATTTTTCCAACAGAATCTACCGCTGCATTCTGATGACCACCAAACGCGATCAGATTCACCATCTCATCTACTGTAATCTCATCAAGTAATGATTCCCATCGCTCGTCATCATAATCGGCTCCTCTTAAATCGAATACTTCCAATCCATTATCTGCTCCTGTAACCGGCATTTCATCATCCGCATTGTCATATGCTGTCGGATCATAGGTTCCATTTCCATAAATGGTTCCATCCAGTTCAAAATCGGTCGGCGCAGCGGTTGCTTCACTGTAATTTGCAAATCCATTTTCTCTGGAAAGATAAGTCACCTTTCCCTCAGCAAATTCAAACTTATTGTCTGCAACTTCAACATCTCCATTATGTTTCTTATTTTCATCATAAACAACCGTTTCAGGAACACTATATGTCTTTGTATCTACTACGGTATGACTGTCTGTTCTTAAGCTGATCTCATAATCCCCCTGCTCTAATACGTAGTATCCTGTTCCATATGTATCATAAGATGCCATATCTTCTGTATCGAATGTGAGTGTTACTGTCTCTGACTGACCTGGCTCTAAAAGCCCTGTTTTGTCAAAAGCTGCCAGATTCACACTCGATTTTTCGATCCCACCATTATAATAAGGTGGGTTATAATATAGTTCTACAACATCTTTACCTGCCGTGTCTCCCGTGTTTGTCACCGTGACATCCACACTGATACTGTCATCAGAAACCTGTAAATCTCCCATCGACTGTTCAAAGGTAGTGTAACTTAATCCATAACCCAAAGGATACAATACTGTATCATCATAATTGATCAGTCCTTCCTCTGCTGCAGTCTCGTAGAACCTGTATCCCACATAAATTCCTTCTACATAATCTACAAACGATACAATTCCATCTGCTCTTTCCCATGCTTCTTTTGCCGCATCAGAAACAGCACTTGTATTGGTATACGCAAAATGACCAATATTATTCATATATGGCGCACTGTTTAAATCTTTCAGCCATGTATCTGCTGTCTTTCCTGAAGGATTCACTTCTCCGGCAATAATATTTCCCAATGCATTAAATCCTGTCGCACCGGCACCGGCACAAAGCAATACGCTCTTAATCTGGTCATAGTCATTTGTCCAGCCAAGCTCCATTGTATTTGCTCCGTTGTATACAACAATGACATTGTCAAACAAATCACATACCATATCCACAAGGTCTTTTTCTGTTTTACTTAATTCCAGATAAGACTGTCCGGCTTCAAAATCATCATATTTTGTGGAATTATTGGTATAAGTTCCTTTCGTGTATTTTGTTCCGATCTCCATTGTAGAACCATCCATGATCGGTCCCATATCTTCTGGAAGGTCGGTTCCCTCACCTCCGGTTCTGGAAAAAACCAGCACTGCTACATCTGAAAATTCTTTTGCCCTGTCAAGTACTTCCTGCGAATAATCGGCAACAGGAATTTCCGGAAGTGTCCAGTCCTGTCCGTTATTGATACTGATAACCGGTCTGTCTGCCCTGTAATTCACATACATATCTGACAATTCACTGTTTGTCTCAAATCCGGCATTTTGAAGTCCCTGTAAAATACCAACAGCTGTTGTAGTATCAACGGTTCCGGAACCCGTCCCTCCATAAATCGGATTCGTTGATGCCCAGCCAAATACATTGATCTTTTGAGATGCAATTGGAAGAAAAGAATCATTATTTTTTGTCATAACCACACCTTCATCCGTTACCGCCTCAATCACTCTTTTTGAATTTTCTTCATGCGACGGATCAAGTGTTCCTTTATCTGCCAATACAACATTTAATGTGTTATACAAGGTTCCTGTCACTGCAATATTTAACGTGATCACAGTAACCAGTAAAAAAGCAAGAACCGATTGCACACGAAACAGACGTCTTTTGCTCCTTTCCATCTTCCTCACGGCTATGATCACAACGATCATTGCAATGAGCACAGCTGCGATTATGATAAGATGCGCTCTCATCATGTTAATAACACTTATGACATCTTCCCATGCCACTTCTACATTTCCCATAAGTCTTTCTCCTTTTCTGATTTATTTTGTTGTACTGACTATAACAAAAAAAAGAACCGGAAATGTCCATTTTGGTTTTCCTGGTTCTTTTTTAGGTAAAGTTGGTATTATTTTTCCGGATAAAAAATGATATCTGTCAAAAAACGTTCTTTTTCCAACCGCATAAAAATGGTTCCATGATATCGTTCCACAATATATCGTATACTTTTCACTCCGAAACCATGATAATTTTTATCCTCTTTTGTTGTTTCTGGCAATCCATCAGAAAAAACAATCTCATCTTTGCAATAATTCTCACTGTGGATATGTACTCCATGATTTTGTATCTTTATACTCACACTGATGATCCTTTTTTCTTCGTCCGCTTCTTTTATGACACTTTCAATCGCGTTATCCATCAGATTTCCAAACAGGGCATACACATCGGTTGTATTCATAAAATTCAACAGTTTTCCATCTACCATAGTGCTCAGCTTGATATTATATTCTGTACAAAGAAGGCTTTTCTCTGTCAATACAAGATCTAATGCTTCATTTCCTGTCTGAAAAATATTATCATAGATCGTCAGTGTATTTCTTACATCTTCAATATACTTTTTCTGCTCCTCGCCGTCCTCTATTTTGGGGATTTTGGAAATCCTGTATTTTAAGTCATGACATTTTATATTGATAATATCGATCGTTTCTTTCGACAGTTTCTGTTTTTCCCCCATATTTTTTATCATTTGCTCCATTGTCTCTTTTTCCCGTAGGATCTGATTCTGTCTTGACATAGAATAAGCCATAAAAATTGCAAGGAAACAGCACGCAATTGCATATAATTTGCAGAATACATTTTGCAGCAGGGCACTTTCTCCCCGAAACATCCTGCTGTCTACTAACACACTGTTCACCACTACAATAAACAGGATCACAAGTGACAGCAGAATCATCCGGATATCCCTGCTCTTATGTTCTGCCTTTCCTTCGTAACGCCGCACGATTGTCCAGTAAATTACAATGGAAACGATCAGATACGGCAGCAGCCGGATCAGCAGGAATTCCCAGAATATTGAAAATTCAATCCCTGTAAGTTCAACAATGATTGTAACAGCTGCGTATGAAATATGCTGTGTTGCATAACCACAGACACCTGAAAATAATAATTCTTCCCGCTTTTCATCAAAACACAAATTCATCGTGATAAGACTGTAAACAAACATACAGCTGTAATATATAATTGAAATGAAAGGATTTTCACTCGGAATCCCTGCTAACAGGTAAAAAGTTGTCAGTGCCAGACCAAAGTATAAAACTATCCCAAGTAAAATTCTCCAGAAAAAATATTTTTTCCGTTTTAATCCAAATGTATAAATACTTTCCGTGATCAGAAGCTGTAAGGAAAATCTTATACAGGATATCATGTGCATTCCTGTCATGAAAAATCACCTCCAAGATATCGCATAAAATCTTCTTTGAACTCTTTCTTCCGCTGTCTGCTGATAGGAAGCTGTATCTCATCAATCCATACCGTATCTTTTTCCAGCTTTGAAACACATTTCAAATTTACCAGACAGCCATTAATGCATTTGGAAAATCCTTCCTGACTCAACTCCTTTTCCACATCTAACATCGTTCCTCTTGCCTGTAAATTTCCCTTTGTGGTATGGAACACAAGATAATTCTTATCTTTTTCTACATAAAGTATCTGAGAAGAACCAATCCTCATCATTTCTCCATTTCCATGAACCACAACCATTTTTTCTTTATTTAAATTTAAATACCAGAGTGCTTTTTTCAGTTTGTCCACAAACACATAATAGCTGATCGGCTTTACAATAAAGTCCACTGCATCCACTTCATAACCATGGATTGCATACTGCGCCATATTCGTCACAAAAATAATTTTTATACCAGTATCTTTTTCCCTCAATTTTCTTGCTGCTGTCATTCCATCCATATGCGGCATTTCTATATCCAGAAATACCACATCCAGATTGCCTTCATACTCTTCTAAAAACTGAAGTCCATCGGTATATTCTTTCACACAGATCTTCGTCTGTTCTTCTTTCTCATACCGGCAAATAAACTGCCTGATCAATTTCTGATGTTCTTTATCATCATCCACTAATCCGATTCGAATCATAATCCATCCCCTTATAAAGAATCACTTTTTCTCAATCGCACTACAAGCATAGTATGTAATAAATACAAACAGCCCCATAATCGCAATATAATCCAGAAGAAACCAGATCAGGTTTTCTCCAAAATCAAAAAATACAAAATGTGAGATCAAAAACAAATATTCGGGAATCCTTCTTTTCCAGAAAGCATAAATTCCATAACACGCGACCGCAGCTGCGATGCCCCGTGCCACCCATATTAGTTTCTTATGATTTTTACTATCTTTTTTCATTGCTTTTCCTGCCATGCCTACCATCATATTCCAATGCATCCCAAGGTGTACCGACATCAGAAGAAATCCCCAGTACGCACAGAGCATATGGACATTTCTCGCTAGATTGGCTGCTCCCTTTATCCTGACAAACTTAAAAACATAATTGGATAAAATGATACCGCTTAACATGGATCCTGCCATACAGAGCAAAAGAAGAACAACCAGAATTGTCTGCATGACCCTGCGCATGGTGTATTTTCCTTTCCGCAGATTTCCAGTCCACTTTCTGTTTAAAACATGATGCACCACAAAAAGAAAGAACATCGCCATTCCAAGCCATTCATGCGCTGCATCACCGATCAGCTCGAATGACATGAGAAACAGCAGCGAAATTGTCATAAGCACATCAACTGCTATTTTGATTTTAAATTTTCTGTTCATTGTAATCCTCAATTTTTCCTGTTTTATGTGTTACTGTTCTCTTCCCAGAAACTTACCGCATGGTCGATCCATCCTTCTGCGACCGTTCCATCTCCCAGTCCAAAACCATGGGAAAGTCCCTTAAACACCTCCACTTCGGCATTTGTTCCAGCACTTTCCAACCTCGCAATATAATACTCCACACTGCGGTAAGAAGCAATATTGTCCTTCGTACCAACACACGCATAAGTGGACGGCTCATTTCCGGTTACCTGTGTCAGTCCCGTGTACTGCATAATGACTGCTGCCGGTGCCGGATACTTCTGTATCATCCGCTTCTGGTTCTGATACTGCAGAAAATGTGTTTTTTGCACTCTGCTCTCCACATCCTGATAACAGAAATGAAGCACCTATAAGCAGGAATATCTTTCTTACCTGATTTCCTATCTTCATGAATTTTATGAATCTCCTTTTTCTGATGCTTTCAATAGGTATTTACAATAATTTATAATTTTGCATATTCTGACAACATTATTATAGAAAAAACGGAACCTCACAAGAAGTCCCGTTTTGTTATGCAGTATAAACCTGCCGGTTATAAGTATTCATGAAAATGTTATCCAAAAATACAGTAATCTTTCGTTTTCCTACAGACTCTGCAGCAGCCCGTCCAGTCCCTGTTCCTCATAAATGCCCTTATAATAAGCCACTTCCTCTTTGATCACCTGATCAATGACCTGCATACCGAGCAGTTCCACCGGAGCTTTGTCGTCCGTCATAATGTAGCCACCACCGTCATACTGCGTGCTTGTATCCGCAACTGCAAGCATCATATTCTGCAGATCTGCATTTGCAAGATTTCCTGCATTATTTTTCAGTGTATCGAGCATATCTTCTTGATTAGATGCAAAAAGTTCCCGGTTTGTAGAGCCTTTCACATCTGCTGTGTAAACGGTTCCAAACACAGAAGCAATCGTGTCCGCGAGATACTGGTTAATGTTTCCCTCGCCACTTCCGCGCATGTTCATATTTACAACCATCACACCATTTTCAGTCAGATGATCTTTTACCATATTGAAAAATTCTACCGACGACATCTGGAAAGGGATTGTGATATCCTGATAAGCATCCACCATAATGACGTCATACTTTTCATCAACCGCCTGCAGATAAGCTCTTCCATCATAGGTTGTGACCGGCACATCCTCCGGCAGAGAAAAATATTTTCTGGAAAGGTCTGTGATCTTCTCATCAATCTCCACTCCTTCGATTGCCATATCGCCAAAATACTTTCTGCACTGTGTCGCATAAGTTCCGGTTCCCATGCCAAGGATCAGTACCTTCATATCAGAGGGTGCTTTGTCCGAAACCATAAGCGGCGCTGCCGTCGCGTAATCATAGTACATACCGGTCAGACCGCCCTCTTTCATGTACACAGACTGCACTCCGAAAAGGACATTTGTGGAAAGTACCACACGCTTGTCTGTCTCAGACACCTGCAAATAGTTGTAAATCGATTCCCCTTCGTAGGTCAGGTCATTCTCCCAGAATGCAAAAGAATCTGAATATCCCAGTGCACAACAAAGTGCAAAAATTACGACTGATACAATTACTTTCTTTTTTCCAGTGTGACTCCCAATGAAGTATACAACAGACAAAGCCAGTAAAATTCCTGCAAAAATAAGGAATGTAATGGAAGTTCCGACTGCCGGTATGGAGATAAAAGTTGGCACGAACGTTCCGATAATGCTTCCGATCGTATTGAATGCACCTAACGTTCCGACCGTCTGTCCGCTGTCATCCAGACTGTCCACCGAATATTTTACGAGGGACGGTGTGACGGTTCCAAGTAAAAATAACGGAAATACGAAGATCACCATACACGCCACAAACGCTGCGACAATCAGGAAATTATTGCTCACCGTAAAAATGAGCAGTGCAGAGATTCCAAGTACAATGTATTTTCCGACAACCGGAATCAGTGCAATCCAGATTGCTGCGATCATGATCCTTCCATACAATTTGTCCGGATTTGGTGACTTGTCCGCACTTTTTCCACCATAAATATTGCCAAGTGCCATCG
>OLIS01003003.1_pt1 | contig 10260 bp, 9 predicted proteins | sample 1601351 | NCBI WGS metagenome assembly OLIS01 (sample SAMEA2452122, study PRJEB22498) | human gut metagenome | biome: human feces; feature: human gut; material: feces | place: Australia | collected 2012
GTAGTAATACAGGAGTAGCAACAGTAGACCAAAGTGGAAATGTAACAGCAAAAGCCAATGGTACAACAACAATAACAGCAACTACACAAAATGGATATACTGCGCAATGTTCTATAACAGTAATAACTTCTATAACTAGCTTGTCTGTGAGCCCAACGAGTAAAACACTGAATATTGGCGAGACGGTACAGTTAACTGGAACAAAAAATCCTTCTACAACATCTGAGGGAACTCAATGGACAAGTAGTAATACAAGTGTTGCTACTGTGAGTAATTCAGGACTTGTAACTGCTAAATCTGCAGGAACAGCAACAATTACTTTTAAGAATTCAAGTAGCACAAAATTTGCTAGTTGTAATGTAACTATTGTGAGTAGTGATATTATAATAGGTGGAAATACTGGATTTGATGCTACAAATGTAATTTTAAAATATAATAACAATGGAAATTTAGTTTGGAAAAAAGATGTAACAACAAACTCATATAGTAACGCTTTTAAATGTGATATCAATGCTGTTGGAACGTTTAAAGATGGAAGTATAATTGTTGGAGCTGGAGCAAGTTCTTATGATAATGTAATTATAAAATATGACAAAAATGGAAATACAATTTGGAAAAAAAGCATTCCAACATATTATTATAATAGCAAAAATCAATATTATAAAATTAATACAATAAATATAACTAATGATGATAATATAATTGTTGGTGCCAATAGTCAATATGATGGGGCTGAAAAAATAATAATAAAATACGATAGTAATGGTAATTTAATTTGGAAAAAAACACTTCCTACATATAAATCTGGAGAATATTATTATGTTGAACAATTATTAATATCTAATGATAACAATATTATTATTGGTGTTGATAGTTATTCAGATAGTCAAGGAAGAGCTATACTAAAATATGATAGCAATGGTAATTTAATTTGGAATAAAAAAATTCCTACATATACTGATTATGGTTCAACTTATTTTTATAGAATTGCTTCAATGTCTTTATTAAAAGACAATAGTATAATAATAGGAGCAAATTGTGGAACTTTAAGAGAGGATAGTACAACACCAAATGCATTATTAAAATACAATAGTAATGGTAATTTAATTTGGAAAAAAGACGTTACAACTAATACTAGAACTAATGGTTTTGACTGTAGTATTAAACAAGTCTTATGTTCAACTGATGAAAATATAATAGTTTCTGCTGGCGGAGATACAGTATCTGATTCGCAAGATAAAGTTATAATAAAATATGATAAGAATGGAAATTTAATTTGGAAAAAGAGTGTTCCTACATATTATGATAATGGAGAGACTAGATATTATAGAATATCAACAACAAATATTAATAATAATAATGAAATAATAGTTGGAGCTAATGGTTCAACAGATTCTTCAAGTAAAAGTTTATTAAAATATGATAGCAATGGTAATTTGATATGGAAAAAGGATATTCCTTCATACAAATCAGGTGAATATTACTATATTGAAAAGATGAACATAACCAATAAAAACGAAATTATAGTTGGTGTTGATAGTTATTCTGATAACCAAGGAAGAGCTATATTAAAATATAATAATAATGGCGAATTATTATGGAAAACAGAATTGCCTAAATACACCTATAATAGCTATAATGAATTTTACAGACTTACAACGTTAAATATATATTAAAAAAATACCAGTTTAAAAATAGTTGTTTTTAAACTGGTATTTTTAATCATTTTTATTTAGAAATAGCATTAATAGTACTGAAACCCAAATCTTTTTGCCAAAGTTGATTTCCGTTAGTATTCCATTTTTACTAAAATGAAATACTATAACTTCCATCTATATTTCTCCTGAACAATACATTTGAATTCAGACAAATTATAGGTCGAAATCCAGCTTCACAATTACCACTATTAAGGTTTACCTGAGAGAGACCGGTTCCATTACAATATCCTACTGAAGCCATACTTGGAGCATTAGCATCAGAAGTTTCTTGAAATATCATACAATCTGCTTTACTTCTACTTGTTTTTATATATATTCCATTAAAATCTTCTACCATAGGAAGATCATATCTTGTTGATCCATTAGGATATATTATTTTATAATTATCCCAACCGTGAATCATACTCATTCTTATATGTTATTGTAGTTCCATGTGTTTGATTATAAGAGGCTAGCCATATTTTTAAACTAGGAGCTCCTTGAGAATAATCTGCAAAATCATTTTTATAATATGAATTCCATAAGCTTTTATTTTTAGTCCAATAACTGTATTCATGTGAAGTTGACGTTTCAGTTGGATATCTTACAAATTCTACAGTATAGTCATTATATTTATGAGTATATCCATCCATCATAGGGACATAATTTTTATGGACATAATCGTCAGAAATCAAATAAACATTGGTTCCATCAGCATAAAAAATTCTATATTTTATTCCACCATCATTTGGTCCATGATAATTTGTAACTAATTTTCCATAAAATATCTTATTGATTTCTGAGGATTTGTATTTTTTTATTACTGTTATACTGCAACTAGCAGATTTTGTACCGCTAGAATTTTTTAAAGTAATTGTAGCTGTGCCACCATTTTTTGCTGTTACAAGGCCACTATTAGATACAGTTGCTACACTTGTATTACTACTTGCCCATTGAACTCCTTCTGTTGCTGTACTCGGATTTATAGTCTTATTCAATTGCAAGGTTTGACCACTTTCTAATGTAGAACTCGTTGGACTTACTGTCAAACTTGTTATAGAAGTTATTACTGTTATAGAACATTGCGCAGTATATCCATTTTGTGTAAAAAGTTAGTTTTAAAATAGATGAAATTAGTAAGAAAAAAATTATAGAACTAAAAATATCGAAATATCATATAAAAAAAATTTCATTAAGTTCAATCCTTAACGATATAAAGAGATTTCTTGAAGGTCTTGATTTCCAAGATTATATAGCAATACTTATTTCTATAATATTTCATGTATTATGTTTATAAATATTTATTCTTTTAATTGACATTAGTGATTTTTATTGATAAAATTTGTTTATATTAATACGTTAAGGATTGAACTTAGCGTTATAAAGAAAGAGGGATAAAAATGGAAACAAAAGAAAACAAAGGAGTAACGTTAATAGCATTAGCAGTAACAATAATAGTAATGTTAATATTAGCAGGAGTAACAATATCAGCATTAACAGGAAATAGTGGGATAACAACAAAAGCCAAACAAGCCAAAATGTTATCAGAAGCCAAAACAGAAGAAGAGGCAATAAGACTAGTAGTAACATATACAAATATGCAAAAAAATATAGGAGAAGAAAATATAATATATTTAGGAGAGCCACTTCATGATAAGGATTTAGTAAGTGGTAACCAATGGAAAGTCATATTAGATACAGATAAACAAGAAAAATACGGAACAGGGTGGTACTTTATAGAAAAAGATACTGAAATCGAAAAGTATGGAAAAACCAAAAACGAATGGGTAGTAAATTATGAAGAAGGCCAAATTAATCAATTAGAAGAAGATAAATATATGCAAATATCTTATGCAAATGGTTTAGCTGTAACAGATGGATTAATATTTAATGCAGATGCAATAAACATGGAAGACTCTAGTTCATGGGGAGAAGGAGTAAAAGTATACGGATTTGATGATGAAAATGAAAGTGGAGGATATAGGGATAATGCACTTTATTTTGACGGCATAAATGATTACATAACAATTGATGGAAATTTGAATGTAGATAAAGAAATAACATTAGAATTTTATGGAAATATAGAGAAATGTGGTAACAACAGATTTTCATTTGTACCGTTATTTTCAGCATATAATGGAAAAAATAGTGGTACTGCAGGACTATGTATGAGAATGTTTAGCTATCATCAAAATACTATTGTTACGAATTTTGGATATAATAGTTGTGGAAATAAAGATGTATGGGAGGGTAATAATGCTCAACATAATCTAGCAATTAGATATAATATTAAGCTAAACCAAGATGTAATGTTTACAGCTACATATAATTATGAAAATTCAATATATAAAATATATTCAAATGGTCAAATTATAAAAGAAGCAAAAATAAGTCAAAGTTATTGGGAGAATTTTAGAACTAATGATATTCCATCTATAAAATATTTTCAGATAGGAAAGGCTATGTGGAATGGTATTACAGAATACTTTACGGGAAAAATGTATTCAGCAAGAATATATAATAGAACATTAACAGATAGTGAAGTATTAGAAAACTATGAAAAAACAGTAGCATATCATAAAATAGAAAATTCAAAATAATAATTGTATTTATTTATATTAAGTCTTAAAAGAAAAATAATAAAAATAGCAATAATAGTCATATTAACAATTTTAATATGTATAGCAATTGATTTTTTTATATCTGTTTATTTATTTGATTAATAAGAAAATAAGTGTTATAATGATGGCAAGAAAATATATTTATAGGAGCTATAATGGAAGATATATATAGAAATGGAAATTATAGGCGAAAAAGTAGTCATCGTTCAAAACATAGTGTAAAAACTGTAAGTTATAGACCACAATATAATAGCAATAATAGAAATAACAAAAATAGAAAACGCCGAAAAAAAGCAAAGAGAATGGAAGAGCCAAAATTAAATAAAAAAAAGGTATTTATGGTAATAGCCATTCCAATATTAATAATCATGTTTATTAATAATAAAAAAGGTAAAAACATAGAAGTATCTGGAAAAGGAACAGATATAAAAGAATCACAGTCAACAACTGAAACAAATAATACAAATAATATTAATATGCCAACGCAAACTACTAATACAAGTACAAATTCAACACAAACAACAAATAAAGTAGAAATAACAGATTGGAAATTAAGATTAGCAAATTATGATAATTTATTACCTGAAGACTTTGAAGTTGAATTGGCAAATATAGATAATTCAAAAGACCCAAAGCAATTTGATGCAAGAGCTGTAAAATATTTAAAAGATATGATAAATGCCATGAAAAAAGCTGGAAATACTAATATATGGTGTCAATCAACATATAGGAGTGTAAAAAGACAAAAAGAATTATATGATGCCAGTGTTCAAAAATACTTAAAACAAGGAAAAACGCAAGAAGAAGCGGACAAGCTTACATTAGAATATATTAATAAACCAGGTGGAAGTGATCATAATTTAGGATTAGCAGTAGATTTTAATTATGTTGATAATTCTTTTGCCAAAACATCTGAATACAAATGGCTATTAAAAAATGCAGAAAATTATGGATTTATTTTAAGGTATCCTGAAGATAAAGAAGATAAAACAAAAATAGCATATGAATCTTGGCATTGGAGATATGTTGGAGAAGAAAATGCAAAAAGAATGAATGAACTTAATATGTGTTTAGAAGAATATGTAGAATATTTACAAAAAGGAAATAAATAATTTTTGTCATATTTCAAGACAAGTTTGAATATAATATAATATCAAATTTGTATTAAACTTTTAACAAATGAAAAGAAAGGAATGTGGCAATATGATGCTGAAAGATGTAGAACGGATTTTTGAAATTACCAAAGACAATCAGTATACAAAAATCACGGTTAAGAACAATAAAGTTACTAAAGTATTGGTAGCCAAAAGTGGAAAAATTTATTTAGTTTTCGATAGTGGAAATTGGCAGTATTATGATTCAAAAGAAAAAATTGAAATTATACCAAGAGGAAAAGGCTTGTACAATATAAAGGGAAAATATGAAAATTCTTTAAAAATGTATTGTAAAGCATGGTCTGTCGAAATTGAGTGTGAAAACATTTGGCGAGAGGTTGTAAAATTTGCCAAAGATAGTAAAATAGTTTGTTAAAAGCAAAAGGAACTCCAATAATAGGAGTTCTTTTTGAGTATATAATAAAATGATGGAAAATAGTTTTTAAAACATATTGACTGATTAACATAAAAATGGTATAATTTCAAAGAGAAAATTGTAAAATATCCCATGTTTTTATTGTTTTAAGAATACTAAAGTTGCACATTTAGTATTTTTAATATAAAAAGAAAAAATTTTCAGGGAGGAAAATCATTCAAATGAAAAAGTTTCAAAAAAATATTGTTTCATCTCTTGTGGTATTACTTTTGTTTGTAACTATGCCGTTTGTTGTATATGCAAGTGAAAACGATTATGATGTATATTTGAAAGTCACTTATGCAGATGGTACTATTTCAACATATGATGCAGCTAGGAACTGGAGGGAAGCAAATGGTAAAATTATTAATATTTACACAGATAATTTTCCTATAACACTTGAGTTATATAGAAAAGGACATTGGAGCAAAAAATATACAATTTATTCATTTGGCAAAAAAACATTAGATTATCAGAAAGAAGGAATTCTGGCATCTATGAAGTATGCTGGAGAAGTCCATGGGTATGCTAAAGTGAATATTCAATCGCTAGAGCAACATGAACAGGAAAAAAAGGCTGAAAGTGAAAGAGAAACAGTAGAAAAACGAAATGAAAATTTTAAAAAGATGCTTAAAAATGCTGGTGTTCAATTTGGATATGATTGGTATATTGAAAATGACTTGAATAAATTTATAAGCGGAGAATGGGATGGAGATCGCAAATCAGACCCTACTTATGGTGATCGAGTTATTATTGGCAGAAAATATATTATTTATAGAGATCGACCAGACTATGCCAATAAATACCAATATGAGTGTAATCTTGATTATATGGGAGATTTAGAAGTAGAAAGTTTTGGATTTACTCATACATTAGCAATTAGCAAGAAAAATAATAAAATTTCTTGTTGGCAATACTTTGAATGTTTAGACCAATGGGATACTCCTAAAACTGAAACAATTACTCAAGTATTACCTAATTATATCGAAAATTATTGCTATGGCTTGTGCAAAACCAAAGACATTAAAGGTGTAGAGCATCTTTATAGTTTAAATATTAACGGAAAATTATATAAAGTACATTAATTTTTTTGAGTAAACAAGTGCAATTGTTTATTTGCAAGGAGGAAGATACATTTCGTATCTTCCTCTTTTGATAAAAAATAATTTTAATAAATTAGCACTTTACTATTGACACTGCTAAAATAAGTGATATAATAACCAAAGATAAAAAAGAAAGAAGGAATTTAAAATGAGTAATAAACAATTTAAGGCAGAATCAAAAAGACTATTAGACTTAATGATAAATTCAATATATACAAATAAAGAAATATTTTTAAGAGAATTAATTTCAAATGCAAGTGATGCAATGGACAAATTATATTATCGTTCATTAACAGATAAAAACTTAAAAATAAATAAAGAAGATTTAAAAATAAAAATTGATATTGACAAAGAAAAAAGAACATTAACAATAACAGATAATGGTTGTGGAATGACAGAAGATGAACTTGATAAAAACCTTGGAACAATTGCAAAAAGTGGATCTTTAGCATTCAAAGAACAAAACGATAAAAAAGAAGACATTAATATAATAGGACAATTTGGTGTAGGATTTTATTCAGCATTTATGGTAAGTGATGAAGTAAAAGTAGAAAGTAAATCCATAGACAGTGAACAAGCATATTGCTGGACATCAAAAGGTGTAGAAGGATACACAATTGAACCATGTGATAAAAAAGAGGTAGGAACAAAAATCACATTACATATAAAAGAAGACAGTGAAGAAGAAAAATATAGTGAGTTCTTAGAGGAATATAAAATACAATGGATAATAAAAAGATATTCAGACTATATTTCATATCCAATTCAAATGGATGTAGAACATGAGAAAACAAAAGAAGGTTCAAAAGAAACAGAAAAAGTTATTGAAACAGAAACAATAAATTCAATGATTCCATTGTGGAAAAAAGATAAAAAAGAAATAAAAGAAGAAGAATATAATGAATTTTACACAGAAAAATTCAATGATTTCCAAGCACCATTAAAAGTAATACATTCATCAGTAGAAGGACAATATAAATATGATGCATTATTGTATATTCCATCACATTTACCATATGATTATTATACAAAAGAATATGAAAAAGGACTACAATTATATGCAAATGGTGTATTAATAATGGATAAATGTTCAGATTTATTACCAGATTATTTTGGATTTGTAAAAGGATTAGTAGATAGTGATGACTTATCACTTAATATATCAAGAGAAGTATTACAACATGATAGACAATTAAGAGTAATTGAAAAGAATATTGAAAACAAAATAAAATCAGAATTAGAAAATATGTTAAAATCAGACAGAACAAAATATGAAGAATTCTTCAAAGTATTTGGAGTTCAATTAAAATATGGAACATATAGTGATTATGGAATGAACAAAGACAAACTTCAAGATTTATTATTATTCTATTCTTCAACAGAAAAGAAATTAGTAACATTAAAAGAATATGTAATGAGAATGAAAGAAGACCAAAAAGCAATTTATTATGCATCTGGTGAATCAATAGATAAAATAGATTTATTACCACAAGTAGAAATCTTAAAAGACAAAGGATATGAAATATTATATTTAACAGATAATGTTGACGAATTTGTATTCCAAGTTTTAAATAAATATGAAGAAAAGACATTCCAAAATGCTTGTGCAGATAATTTAGACTTAGATTCAAATGAAGAAAAAGAAGAATTGAAAAAAGAAAATGAAGAAAATAAAGATATGTTTACTGCAATGAAAGAAGCTTTAAATTCTGAGGTACAAGCAGTTAGATTTACACATAGATTAAAAAATCATCCAGTATGTTTAACAAGTGAAGGTGCAATATCTGTAGAAATGCAAAAAACATTAAATGCAATGCCAAATAATAACCAAGATATTAAAGCACAAACAATACTTGAAATTAATGCAAATCATGAAATTGCAAATAAATTAAAAGATTTGTATAAAAATGATAAAGATGAATTAAAGAAATATACTCAAATATTATATGCTCAAGCAAGATTAATTGAAGGTTTAAATATTGAAAATCCAACAGAATTAAGTAATTTAATATGTGAAGTTATGTCTAAATAAATTGAAGAGGTAAGATTAAAAATCTTATCTCTTTTATTTAATAATAGAACTCAAATTGAATGAAAACAAATTAAAGAAAAATTTTTTATAATATAAATATGTTGGAAAGCTTGAATATTAATATGATAATAGTATATAATTATAATGCACGCTTCGCAAAAATAAAAATATTTATTTTTTGCGAAGTGAATGATATACTATTATTGAAAAACAATATATAGAAGGAAAAAATAATTTTGTATTAATAGATGAAGTTCAAATGTGTAAAGAATTTGAACGAACGATAAATAGTTTACATGCAGAAGAAAAATTTGATATTTATATAACAGGTTCAAATGCCTTTTTATTAAGTAGTGATTTAGCAACATTATTTACAGGTAGAACATATGAAATACAAATATATCCATTTTCTTTTAAAGAATTTATTGAATATTTTAAGTATGAAAATATTCAAGATGCTTTTGAAAAATATGTTCTTGAAGGAGGAATGTCTGGCTCATATATTTATAATGATGTAAAGCAAAAATATAACTATATAAATGAAGTGTATAATGCCTTAATTGTTAGGGATATACAACAAAAATATAATATTCAAAATATTGGACTAATGGATAGTTTAACTGAATTTTTGATGGATAATGTTTCGAATTTGACATCATATAGGAAAGTTGCAAATAAATTAAATGAAAATAATATAAATACTAATGATAAAACAATATCTAATTATATAAATTATTTATGTGATGCTTTTGCTTTTTATAAAATAAGAAGATATGATATTCAAGGAAAAAGATACTTGTCCTCTGTAGATAAATATTACTTAGTAGATCAGACTTTCAAATATGCGAAGCTTGGAACTAAAAATATGAATTATGGAAGAATATATGAAAACATAGTTGCAATTGAATTACTAAGGAGAGGGTATGAGGTTTATGTTGGTGAACTCTATAATGCTGAAATAGATTTTGTTGCAATGAAGATGAATGAAAAAATATATATTCAAGTTTCTGATAATATAAGTGATGATAAGACTTTTGAGAGAGAAGTAAGACCATTATTAAAAATAAAAGATGCTTATCCTAAAATGATAATTTCAAGGACTAGACATGAGGATTATCAATATGAAGGAATTCAAATATATGATTTAGCCAATTGGCTTTTGAAATAGAAAATATTAATAAATATTTTATTGAAAATAGCATAAAATTGTGATAGGATAAATTTGTAAAAAGTAGATT
>OLIS01003009.1_pt1 | contig 10235 bp, 6 predicted proteins | sample 1601351 | NCBI WGS metagenome assembly OLIS01 (sample SAMEA2452122, study PRJEB22498) | human gut metagenome | biome: human feces; feature: human gut; material: feces | place: Australia | collected 2012
AGATCGTTGCACTCGGCATCAACACCGTAGATAGTTTCGATATCCACACCAGCATGTTTCTTGGTTTGGAGTGGCCGGCTACACGTACAAGAATCGTTATACGGTAAGTTTTAATGCCCGTACGGATGGTTCCAATCGTTTCGGGTTGAAAACGAATGATCTTTTCCAACCGCTTTGGTCAGTCGGATTTAATTACCAAGTAAAAGAGGAAAATTTTTTGAAAGATATACAGTGGTTGACTTATCTAACGTTGAAAGGTTCTTACGGTAGTCAGGGAAACGTGGCAGATGCTTATGCTGATTTAGTCGCAAGGGTAGGCACGATAGATGCTATTAAAAAAGAGAATTATTTGATTATTTCTGCTCCGAAAAATCCAAATCTGAAATGGGAAAAGAATTATTCTACCAATTTGGCGCTGGAATTCGGACTGTTTAATCGTCGAATAGCGGGTACATTGGAATATTATTATAAAAAAGGAGTTGATTTGCTAGGGAGCAAGCAGGTGTCATTGGTTTCTGGCTTCCCGTCAGTTTCTGTAAATTGGGCCTCCATGAAGAATACCGGTTGGGAGTTTTCTTTAAATACAATAAATATTGATACTCACGGTTTCCGTTGGACCTCAAATTTCAATTTCGGTTATAACTATAATGAAATTCTGGATGTATATTCAACGCCGGGGTATGGCTCCATGACTAACGCTCAACGGACGGATTATGCATCTGCCGCTATCGTGGGTAAACCGATTAACGGGCTGTGGTCGTATAAGTATGCCGGATTGAATGAAGAAGGACGTGCCCAGTTCTACAACGAGGAAGGAGAGAAAGTATTGAAGGGGATGAATAATATTGACGGGTTGGTGTATTCCGGAACAACCATGCCCTTGGTTCAAGGCGGTTTTACCAACACGTTTATGTACAAGAATATAACATTATCTGTGCTCTTGGTTGGGAATTTCGGAAATGTGATCCGTTTACGGAATATGACGGATGGACAAGCATTCGCTTACCCGGAAGCAACGCAGAATATGTCTAAAGAGTGGGCTTCTAGATGGAGAAAACCGGGTGACGAGGCTTTCACGGATGTGCCGAGGCTGGAGGCAAACCAGTTTGATGATGCCGTCTTCTATCCTTACCCGTCCAACGGGACAATGTATAATAACAGTGATCTGAGAACCGTGAAAGGTGATTTCGTGCGGTTACAGAATATGTCCTTGAGTTATGATTTGAATTTGAAGAAATTCAGAGATTTAGGTATTCAAAATATTCGTTTCATGCTGCAGGGGAACAACCTTCACGTGTGGAAAAATTCGAAGTTGAAAGGACAGGACCCCGAGGCCACGGGAGCGGTCATGAAATATGGATCGACAAGTAGTGCCAATGTTTCTTTCGGGAACACCTATTTGCCTTTATCTCGTACATATTCGTTCTCGTTATCTGTACAATTTTAATGTTATTGATTATGAAAAAGATATTTTATATTCACGTCTTGATTCTACTTACGTTGTTAAGTAGTTGTGATTTACTAGATATAAAGCCGGTAAACAGTATGCTACCGGTTAGCGTGGAGGATTTCGAATCTGTTTTATTGGGGGGGTACCCGACATCGGATTTCTTTATTAATACCGATTTGGCAACCGATAACGTGTATGCCAACCTGAATGCTTCTGCATCTGTGACGAAATCATACGAACCTTGGTTTATTTGGGCTGCGACACACCAGTATAACGGGATTGAGGATGCCTACTGGAGACAGTTGTACAAATCGGTGTACTATGCGAACACCGTGCTGGATGAATTTTCCGGGAAAATACCTTCTGCCGAGGAGAAAAATTTGTTTGAAACGGTGAGAGGTGAGGCTTATGCTTTGCGTGCCTATTGTTACTTTTACCTCGTGAACCTTTATGCCGAGAATTATGCCACAGAGAACATGGAGAAACCGGGAGTCCCGATGCCATTGAGTGCCATAGATGTGCATCAGAACACCCAGAATAACGTGCGTGTTGCCGTTGGTAAAGTGTGGGAGCAGATCGAGAAAGACTTGGATGAGGCGACCAAAGATCTGGAGGGAAAGGAGAGTAAAAGCAGGTATCGTTTTGATTATATCTCTTTGCAGGCTTTTAAGGCTCGTGTTTATTTATTCATGAATAAATATGAAGAGGCAATCCAGGCCGCCTCGTACGTTATTGACGCTAAAGCTTTGTTTGATATGAATGAAATTCAGTCCTATTTAGACGGGTTGAGTAAAATTTCGAATGCGTTTAGTTTTGATTATGGGTTTATAGACACGGACTATCGGAATGAAGTCTTGTTTTTCGTGGGAGGTAAAGCGAATCAAAATCCCTATTATTATGGAAAAACTCGTTTTAAACCGACGGAAGAATTATTGAATCTTTGCAAGCGCAATTCGAAAGTGGTCGATTATAGGCGGTATATATTCGAGTCGAATGCCGATATGGAAAGTGCTGACTACGTGGAATTAGGCCCCACCGTGTACCGGATGTTTGCCACCCAACAAAGTGATTGTTATTATATCGGATTGAAATTGAGCGAGGCCTATGTAACTCGTGCGGAAGCCTATGCTCGGACGGGTGAGAAAGATCTGGCTATTGCTGACTTGAATCGGCTTCTGGTAACCCGCATCAAGAAAGGAGATTATGTAGCGTTGGATAATACTAGCTTCACCGACGAGACGGCCTTGCAAAGAGTATTGGAAGAACGCCGGGTTGAGTTGGCATTTGACGGTGGAATGCGTTGGCTTGATTTGAGAAGATTGGGTAAACCGAGAATTCAACATGCATACGAGAATGGACAAGTGTACACGTTGGAACAAGGTGATTTGCGTTACGTGTTGCAAATCCCGGAGTCGGAACAACAGAATAGTCCCAATATGCCGTTGAATCCTAGATAAACAGTTGGTTTAAAATTTATAAATGTAGAATATCATGATGAAATCTGGAAATATATATTTACTATTGACCACTCTCGTGTTATTTTTGAGTGGTTGTGACAAGGAGAGTAAATTGTCTCCGACGGAAAATTTGGGGCTTGTTGATATGTTTTCCCCGGATGAAAATGCCGATCCTCGGGTAAAGGCGATGTATAATGATTATGGGGTTTGGGTTCGCACCCATTTTAATAGTATCGACGAGCTGACAAATGCCATCCTGGCCCAAGATGCCTTTGTTGCTATACGTGGAGCGGAGAATTTGGAAGAAGAAAAGATTCCTGAAGTGTTGAATTATTCGGAAGCATTGTTGAGTAATGTGTCGAAAGAGTATGCCAATGCATTTTTCCCGTTGGAGTTTTTCTACGTGAAACAATACGGTTCTCTCTACTGGATTTATCCGGTGCAAGCGTTGGGACGTAGTCGTTTAATTTTGATGTGGCCCAATACCACGGAGGGCGCCATTCCGGTGACAGACCCGGTGAACCATTATTATCAGGATTCCGTGTTGGCTTCGAGCGTGTGGCGAAAGTTGGGTTCAATGATCGTGGCCCGCATGGAAGAACCCTTGAAGGAATTTGCTGCAGGTGGCAAGGCCTATGATAAGGGCGAGGCTTACGAAAAATTGGGTGACGAGTATGATAAAGACGAGGAGGCCTGGAAAGAAGAAAATCCGGATGCGGATGATGAAGACGAAGACGAGGTAAACAGTCGTCCGTACGTCATCAAGTATAGAAACGCCGTGGCTGAACTATGTCGAAACGGGGGATACATCACCGGGGGAAGTTCTCGTTCCTTCGAGGGGGATTTTTCGGAATGGTTACGTTTACTCGTGATGGAATCGTACGAGAATATTAAAAAAGATTACTTGGATAACAGTAAATCCCGGGCATTGAAATACGAGATTATAATTAAGTATTTCAAAGAATACGGTTGGGACATTCAAGTTGCCGGGAATAAATATCGGACGGAATTCGACAAATATAAAGCATCATTGCCCGAGGAGGATTAACACGCTAATCCCCATCGGACTACCACCCCTGGCCCCTCCTTACACAAGAGGGGAAACCGCTTGGTAATCAACCCTCCCCCTGTGTAAGGGGGAGTTGGAGGGGATAAATTCATTATTTACCAATATAGCTTGCATTTGAATCTTATTATTCGTATCATTGTATATTCATGTGTGGCCTTATTACTTACAAATTAATATACAATGCTATGAACATCCATAACCTAAAAACCGTTGCTTGTTATAATTCGAAATTGTTATTGAGAAGTTGGATGTTCCGGCTGTTCTTGTTGTTGCTTTTTCTGATGGTCATACTGTTTCAGCTCTTGACCCAGACGGGTATTATGGGGGGCGTGAATAGTGGGTTGGTGACGTTATCGTCATACTTTCCTTATGAAAATGCCCATCTGTTCACAATGTTGCAAATCGTACCCTTGATTTTTCTGGCGGGAACTTTTTTAGGAAAGGAGAGGAAGATGGATTCGATGGACACGGTTTACTATCGTCCGGAAAGTAACGCGGATTACGTGATGGGCATGATGTTGGGATTCGCGAAAACTTTTATGACGATGGCAGGAGTTTCGCTTGTTATCGGGATGTTGTTACATATTTTTGCGAGTGAATCTCCTTTTAATTTCTGGATCTATCCTTTTTACTGGCTCACGATGATTTTTCCTGCGTTGGTATTTGCCTTGGGGTTCTCTTTCTTCATTCATACGTGGCTTCGTCACCGGGGGCTTAGCATATTGATCCTTTTGGTTGTGTTTGGGGTATTTCTGTTTCAATTGGGTAAAGTGCGGGAAGGACTTTTTGATCCCTTCGGATTGTCTTTGCCGAATGCTTTTTCTGAAGTGACGGGACATCCGGGAATGGCCCTTTATCTCCTGCAGCGGGTTTGTTGGTTATTGGTGGGAATGGGGTTCGCGGGATGGGCCGTGTTGATGTTTCAACGTTTGCCGAAGCCCGGTAAACCGAAAGCGGGTGATGCTCATGGCAAGCTGTTGTTTGGTGTTGGGGGTACTATGCGGGGGAGCCGTCTATCTGACACGGGAGAACGTGAAGAAGGTGCGGGAACGTTATGCCGCAACGTATAATAAATATCAAAAATTCCCGAAAGGGAATGTGATTTCGCATACCTTGGAAGTGGAGCAAAAGGGGGATGTGCTCACCGGGAAGAGTACTATTCTTATCAAAAATCAAGGGAATCAAGAATTGCCCGGAATTATTCTTTACCTCAACCCGGCCCTGGTCGTGTCCTCGATAAAGGAAGGTGGGACTGACGTGACATTTGAGCGGGAGAATCAAGTGATTCGGGTGGCCCGGAGATTGTTGCCCGGCGAGGAAGTGGAGTTCCTTGTGGAATATCGGGGAGGAATTGATGAACGGGTATGTTATTTGGACGTGGACTTTGATAAATTATTCCGGCCGCAATCCATCCCCGGGCATAGCTCTACCACGGGAAAGAGGTTTGCTTTTATGGGAGATCATTTCACGGTGCTTACTCCGGAATGCCTTTGGTATCCGGTAGCCCGACCATCGGTGAATCCGGCATCCCCGTATGATGCTTTGCCCGATTTTACTTCTTACTCGTTGCAGGTGACATCGACAGACGGGCGTGTGGTTATCGCTCCCGGAAAGCGGGAGACGAAAGAAGGAAGTGTTTGTTTCACAAGCGAAACCCCTTTGCCCGGAATGGGCCTTTGCATCGGGAATTTTGAAAAATATGATATTTCCGTTGACTCTACTTTGTATGAACTTTATCTTTTTGAAGGGCATGGTAAACTTTTGCAGGGATTGGAGGAGATTCGGGATTCAATGCCTACGGTCATTCGGGATGCCCGTTATAACGTGGAGGAACGGATGGGGATCACGTACCCTTATGCTCAACTGACATTGGTGGAAACACCGATCTCTTTTTCCGGTTTTGCCCGTCCCAATAAAGGGGGAAGCGAGATGGCCCAGCCCGGTATGTTGTTTCTGCCGGAACGGGGAGTCGGGATGTGGAATGATTATAAGGCAGACGCAGCTTTTAAGAAACGGATGGTACCCGAGATGTTGTCTTATTATAGTTCCCCGGAGGAGATGCTTAGTAGCGATTTGACTAGGGACTTATCTTCGATGTTCTTGACCGAGTACCGTTATTCTATAAGCATGACAAAATTGTTGTTGTATTCGGTGATCTCCCCCTCTTTCTTGTGGAGTAATGAGACAACGGGCGTGGGCAATTTATACACGATAAGCCCCATGTTCTACGAACAGACGATGGCCCTGCATGCTGTGGACTATCCGGCAATAAATGCGATATTGACGGATGCATTAAAAAAATCGACTACATTCTTTATTCCTAGTACGGATAAGGATCAAGCTGAACGATTTGCCGGACGTAGCGTGGGTGATCTTTTCCGTGATCGGTTGGATAATCCTTACGAGACCGCGACGCTGCTACACGAGAGAACGCAAGAATTGTTGCGTTTGTTGAGCGTGAAAAATATACCCGCAAAACAGATTACAGAATTCCTGACAACGTTTATTCGAGAGAATCGTTTCCGACAAGTTGAATTTGACGAGATGAACCGGGAATTTATCGAAAAATTTGGTGTTGACTGGATGGATGTTTTGCCTCAATGGTACGAGAATCGTAAAATACCCGTTTTCTTTGTCAGAGATTTCAAGGTGGAAAACATTACATTTCAAGAGAATGAAGGCGACGGCCTTTCTGCTCCGATGTTCTCGGAGTATCCCGCGAATCAAGATTGGAATGATATGCGCTACCGGGTATCGGCAAGTGTTTTTAATGACAGTGACGTTGACGGAGTTGTTTCTTTCGAGGCTCGGGAAATGTATTTGGGAGGAGTAAATGCGCGTAGGCAGGATAGTGGTGACGAGAGAGCCTCTGCCCGAAATTTTTTGATTAAAGCGGGAACCGGCAAACAGATTGCCGTCGTGATGCAAGGAATGTCAATCACGTTTAATACTAATATATCAAATAACCTCCCGGTCAGCTTCTATGCGATGGGAATGATGAGTAAATCAAAAACGACGGATACAACGGAATTCGTGAAAGACCTGGATCGTTCCTATTTTATGCCGGCTACCGGGGAAATGATCGTGGATAACGAGGATGAAAATTTTAAATTAATCTCTCCTTCCTCCCGGAAACGCTTGAAAAATCTGATCTCTCCTTTAAAAGAATTGAAGTATGAAATGGGAACGAATCTTATAATAAGGGATGGGGTTGAAATCGTTCCGAAACACATGATTAATTTCGAGGCTTATGGATTGAATAAATTGACTCACGCCTTTATGTTACAGGGAAGTAAGGTGACGATGGAATGGACGGTCCGGATTGAACGTGAAGGTGAGTACGAGATATTGGCGTACATCCCCCCGAAAGTTCTTGCGCATCGAATTGAGGAACGGGAGAGAGGTGGCAGAGGAAGTGGTTACATCTCTGTATCATATTCGGCAGTTTCAAAAACGGAGTCGGAAGAAATAAAACAGCATTACATCGTGAATTTTGGAGGAGAGAAGCAGGAGGTCTCCGCTGATATTAAAGAACAGGTGGGGTGGGTCTCCCTGGGGCTTTTCCGGCTGCCTGTCGGGGAATGTAAAATCGTGCTGACAGACCAAGGCGACAAGAATCAGGTGCTTTTGGGCGACGCGATCAAATGGGTCTATAGGGAGGATAAATGATTTTATAGAAACTTTAACACGGTCTTTTGAGTATATATACTCGATTTAAAAGTTTATATATATGAATAAGACAGTGTTTTCGGTATTGAAGTGGACTTCTGTCTCGGGAGTTTTACTCGTTGCGATGTCTTGTCGGAGAGCTGCTCCGGGCTTGGAAATCTCGCAACTGGTGAAGACGGCAGAAGTGCAGAAGTATGATGGGGAGTGTAGTACGACCTATCCGGGGAAAATCAAAGCGGCTTCAGATGTGCAGTTGGCATTCCGGGTGGCGGGACCTATTCTACGTTTCAACGCTGAAGTGGGTGAATTTGTGAAGAAAGGAGACGTGTTGGCCGAGATAGATCCGAGGGATTACAAATTGCAGTATGAGGCAACAAAAGCAGAGTACACGCAGGTGACGGAAGAATCGGATCGGGTGATCGAGTTGTATCACCGGAAAAGTGTTCCCGTCAATGATTACGACAAAGCCGTGGCGGCCAAACAGCGGATCGCCTCGTTGTACCATGCCAACCTGAACGCCTTGAACGACACGAAATTAAAGGCTCCATTCGACGGCTATATTCAGAAAAAGTTTTTTGATGCTCACGAAATTGTGAACATCGGGACTCCCGTGTTATCCATGATTAATAATGATTACTACGAGGTGAATATCGACATCCCGTCCAGTGATTTTGTCCGCCGGGAGAGCTTCAAAGAATTCTATTGCGAGGCGGATGTCTTTCCGGGTGTAAAAATCCCCTTGGAGCTACTGGATGTAACACAACAGGCGAATTACAATCAACTCTTCCGGGTGCGCTTCCGGATGAAACCGGAGGAGAAATTGAACTTGGCGGCAGGCATGAGCGTCAGCGTCACCATCCGTTTCGAACCGGGGCAGGAAGGCTTGTCCATCATCCCGATTTCTTCATTGTTTCAAAAAGAGGATAAATCTTATGTATGGGTGTACGATACGGCTCAAATGACCGTGAAAATGAACCCCGTGCAAGTCGTCGAACTGGATAAAGACGGGCAAGTCATCGTGGAATCGGATCTGGCCTCGGGTACAAGGATCGTTTCCGCCGGGGTGAACGGCCTGAAGGAAGGGCAAAAAGTACGGTTGCTAGCCCCTGTCTCCTCTTCCAATGTCGGCAAATTATTATAAATATTGAAAACTAAATTAACCTGCAACGTGCAACCTGTCAACGTGCAACGTTGCGAAGCAACAAAATACAATGAATTTTACGGAATACGCTTTAAAAAATAGAGCTTTTGTCTACTTCTTTGTTTTCGTTTTGGTGGTTGGGGGAATATACTCGTTTTTCACGATGAGCAAGTTGGAGGATCCGGCGATAACCGTGAAGCAGGCTATGGTGGTGACGGCCTATCCGGGAGCTTCTGCCTATCAAGTGGAACTGGAAGTGACGGATGTATTGGAGAAAGCGATTCGTTCGATGGGCGACTTGGATCATGTCTCCTCTCGTTCGATGGATGACGTGTCGGAAATTATGGTAGAATTGAGCAGTACGGTCCCCTTGGCGGAATTGCAGCAAAAATGGGATATCTTACGCCGGAAAGTCATGGGTGTGCAAGCCCAACTGCCGGAGGGGGCTCAACCTTCCATCGTGATGGACGACTTCGGGGACGTGTACGGGATGTTTTATGCCATGACGTCCGATGGCTTTGATTACCAGGAAATGTCGGATTATGCCGAACTGGTTCGTCGTTCCGTGCTGGATATTGACGGGGTAAGCAGTGTGGATGTGTATGGCGAACGCCAGTCTTGCATAAACGTGGAGTTTTTGGAGGACAAAATGGCCAACATGGGTGTCCATCCGGCAGAAATAATCATGACCCTGAACGGGCAGAATAAAACGGTTTACTCCGGTTATTTCGATAGCGGGGAAAAACGGGTTCGGGTGAACGTGAACGGGGCTTACAAAGAGATCGACGACATCCGTAACCTCTTGATCAAGGGGCACGAACAGGATCAAATCCGCTTGTCGGATGTGGCCCGTGTTACGAAAGATTACGTGAAACCGGAACGGGAAGGATTGCTATATGATACCTTGCCGGCCATCGCGATTTCGATTGCCATGGAAGAAGGTGGGAATATCCTTCAACTGGGGAAAAAAGTGGACGCCAAACTGGCCGAGTTGAAAGAAGATATCATTCCGGCGGGGATTGATTTTCAAAAAGTATTCTTCCAACCGGCACGGGTAAAAAGTGCCATCAACGTCTTCATGGTAAACCTCATCGAATCGGTAGTCATCGTGATCTTGGTGGTCATGCTTTTCATGGGATTCCGGAGCGGGTACATCATCGGGGCCGGCCTCGTGATCGTCGTCTTGGGATCGCTGCTCGTGCTGTACATGATGCACGGAACATTGCAACGGGTTTCGCTCGCCTCGTTTATCGTGGCGATGGGAATGCTGGTGGACAACGCGATCGTGATCACGGATGGGATCCTCGTGGACTTGAAGAAGGGAATACCCAAGCCGGCAGCCTTGGTGAATATCACGAGGAAGACGGCTTGGCCTTTGCTGGGGGCGACCACGATCGGGATTCTTACTTTCTTGCCGATATTTTTATCTCCTGATACCACGGGAGAATA
>OLIS01003015.1_pt1 | contig 10206 bp, 8 predicted proteins | sample 1601351 | NCBI WGS metagenome assembly OLIS01 (sample SAMEA2452122, study PRJEB22498) | human gut metagenome | biome: human feces; feature: human gut; material: feces | place: Australia | collected 2012
AGGTAGATTATTTTAAGGGATTGTGCAATCATGCCAGCCTGGATGAAGATACAGAACTGGAATTAAGGGAATTTATTTCCAATCGTAATGGATTCAGTGCTGAGGAATTACTTTTGAATAAAGATGTATCAAGAGAAGATGTTGATGCGCTTTTGCGTGTCAGTGAACTCTTTGGTTCCTATGAGGTTCTGGATGATGCCATGGAAAATGCGAATAATGAGCAGTCCAGAGCGGCAATTGAGAGATTGCGCAGTATTTACGAAGTATTAAAGTTATATGGCGTAGAACGTTATGTATCATTTGACCTTGCAATGATCAGCAAATATCATTATTACACAGGCGTAATTTTTAACGCATACACTTATCAATCAGGAAGTGCCATAGCAAAAGGTGGTCGTTACGATAATCTCCTTGCCAGATTTGGTAAGCCTTCACCTGCTACCGGTTTTGTAGTAGTGATAGATGATCTGATGAATGCCATGACACGCCAGAAGATATGTCCATCTCCTTCCAATCGTAACCTTTTGCTTGTATATGATTGTACTTTACAAAAGGCAATCAAGGCAGCAGAAGAATATCGTGCACAGGGATTTTCAACAGTACTGATGCATCAGGAAAAGGATGCAGAAATGTATGAAAAGTTTGCAAAAGACAATAACTTTGCACAGATTAAATTCCTCGGCGAATAAGAAAAGGAGAGTATGACTGTATGAGCGAAAATATGAGATATCTGACCTTTGCACTGGGCAAAGGAAGACTTGCCAATAAAACACTGGAATTATTAGAACAGATAGGAATTACCTGTGAAGAGATGAAGGATAAGAATTCCAGAAAACTGATCTTTGTCAACGAGGAACTGAAATTGAAATTCTTCCTTGCAAAAGGACCGGATGTGCCTACCTATGTAGAATATGGAGCAGCTGATATTGGTGTTGTTGGAAAAGATACGATTATGGAAGAGAACCGTAAAGTATACGAGGTTCTTGATCTTGGTTTTGGAAAATGCCATATGTGTGTCTGCGGACCTGCAAGTGCCAGAGAGCTTCTGCAACATCATGAAATGATACGTGTAGCCAGTAAGTATCCTCGTATTGCCAAGGATTATTTCTATAATCAGAAACATCAGACAGTTGATATTATCAAATTAAATGGTTCTGTTGAACTTGGACCTATAGTCGGATTGAGCGATGTCATTGTAGATATCGTAGAGACTGGTTCTACACTTCGTGAGAATGGACTGGAAGTACTGGAAGAGATATGTCCGCTTTCCGCAAGAATGATCGTGAATCAGGTAAGTATGAAGATGGAATCAGAACGAATAAAAGAGATTTTACAGGCTTTGAAAGCTGCATTATAATAAAAGAGGAGGCACAACATGAGGATTGTTACATTAACATCAGAGACAAAGCAGAATCTGCTTGAGAATTTGTTAAAAAGAAGTACGAATGATTATGGGGAATATGAGAAGGTCGTTGCAGAGATCATAGAACAGGTAAAGAGCCACAAAGAAGAAGCTATCTTTGAGTACTCTCGTAAATTTGACAAGTGTGAACTTACAAAAGAGACCTTTGAAGTAACCAGAGCTGAGATAGAAGAAGCCTATACACAGATTGATGCACATTTTATCGAAGTGATGAAGGCTTCTGCTGCCAATATTCGTGCATATCATGAGAAACAGAAACGTAACAGCTGGTTTGATGCCAAGGAAGACGGTACGATTCTTGGACAGAAGATTACTCCCATGCACAGTGTTGGTGTATATGTTCCTGGTGGAAAAGCTGCATATCCTTCCACTACACTGATGAACGTAGTACCTGCCAAGGTTGCAGGTGTTCCCAATATTATCATGACTACTCCGGCAGGAGCTGATGGTAAAGTAAATGCAGCTACCCTGGTTGCAGCTGATATTGCAGGCGTTGACCGCATTTTCAAAGTTGGTGGTGCGCAGGCGATTGCAGCACTGGCATATGGAACAGATATGATTCCAAAGGTAGATAAGATTGTAGGACCTGGTAATATTTTTGTTGCTTTGGCGAAGCGGGCGGTATACGGATATGTCAGTATTGATTCTATTGCAGGCCCTTCTGAAATTCTGGTGCTTGCTGATGAAACAGCAACACCGCGCTATGTGGCAGCAGATCTGTTATCACAGGCAGAACATGATGAAATGGCAAGTGCTATTCTGATTACGACCAGTGCAGAGCTGGCACAGAAGGTATCTGATGAAATTGACGGATTCCTTACACAGCTTTCAAGAAGAGCTATTATAGAGAAGTCTCTGGAGAATTATGGATATATTCTGGTAGCATCGGATATGAATACAGCAATAGAAGCCGTAAATGAAATTGCTTCTGAGCATTTGGAGATTCTGACAGCTAATCCTTTTGATACAATGACAAGAGTACGTAACGCAGGAGCAATTTTCCTGGGTGAGTATTCTTCTGAACCTCTTGGAGATTATTATGCAGGTCCCAACCATGTATTGCCTACAAATGGAACTGCGAAATTCTTCTCTCCTCTGAATGTGGATGATTATGTGAAGAAATCCAGCATTATTTCCTATTCAAGAGAAGCTTTGGAAAAAGTACATGAGGATATTGAGCTTTTTGCTCAGAAGGAAGGGTTGACAGCACATGCTAATTCCATTCATGTCAGATTTGAATAAATGAACAACGATCCAGATGGAAATATATGCCAGTATTTTTCCATCTGGAAATATTATATAATCCAATATGCGGCTTAGGCGGAAAGGTAGGAAAGTATGGGCAGAAATGCAGCCGTAACCAGAGTTACGAAAGAAACAGATATACGGATGAACCTCGAACTTGATGGTAGTGGCAAGTCTTCTATTGACACGGGAATAGGTTTTTTTGATCATATGTTGGAAGGATTTGCCAAGCATGGCTTCTTTGATCTGGAGGTTGCCATCAAAGGAGATCTGCATGTGGACGGACACCACACTGTGGAAGATGCAGGAATCGTACTTGGAACAGCAATCAGGGAAGCAGTAGGAGATAAGAAGGGAATCAGACGCTACGGATATTTTATCCTTCCTATGGATGATGCACTGGCATTGTGTGCAGTAGATCTGTGCGGACGTCCTTTTTTAAACTTTGAATGTAATTTCCCTAATGAAATGGTAGGCTCACTCGATACCTCTCTTGTGAAGGAATTTTTCTATGCAGTATCCTACAGCGCTGCAATGAATATTCACATCAAAATGTTAAACGGTGAGAACAGCCACCATATGATTGAAGCTATCTTTAAAGCCTTTGCCAAGGCACTGGATATGGCAGTATCTACAGATGACCGGATTGCAGATGTGCTTTCTACCAAGGGCAGTTTATAGAAGAGGAGTATACGAAACATGATAAAGAAACTTTTTTGCGCATGTATCTATTTATATCAGGGGAGTGCTGTAAGAAATCTGCAGGATCACACAGTTGTAGATAACGATGCTGCCAGGCTGGCTGCTTACTATTGCAACAATAATGCTGACAGAATTATTGTATTTGACCAGTCTAATACAGATGAAGAACATGAACTTGCACTTGATACGATCAAAAAGATAGCAATTGCCTGTGAAGTGCCTGTAATAGGTGCAGGCAATGTGAAAAGAATGGAAGATGTTAAAAAACTTCTTTATGCAGGATGTGCCAAGGCAGTGTTGAATTATTCCAAAGAATCTAATATTGAGATTACGGAGGAAGTATCCCAAAAATTTGGCAAATCCAAAATTCTTGTATCCTATACTGACACCGGTTCTTTGGAAGCACATAAAGATCTTCTGAAAGAATATGTGTCTGAACTGATCTGCCTGGATAAAAATCAGGTAAAGAATAATACTGGTATTCCTACTATTTGCAGCCTGGAAAAGGCAACACCAGAGGAAGCAAAAGAAATTCTTCTGACAGATCATGTAAGTGGTTTGACTGGAAATGTAATCAATGATACAATAGAAGATACATTTTCACAAAAAATCAGTCTGGCAAAAGAAGGTGTATTGGTCAGTGCCTGCGAAGCTGCTATGAAGTGGAGCGATTTTAAGCTGAATTCTGATCAGATGCTGCCTGTTATTGTGCAGGATTATAAGACAAATGAAGTTCTTATGATGGCATATATGAATGAAGAAGCATATAACTTTACGATTACTACTGGTAAAATGACCTACTGGAGCAGAAGCCGCAACGAATTATGGGTCAAAGGTGAGACCAGTGGACATTATCAATATGTAAAATCTCTGACTGCAGACTGTGATAAAGACACTTTACTGGCGAAGGTATCTCAGGTAGGTGCTGCATGCCATACCGGAAGCTATTCCTGCTTTTTCCAGCAGATATTACAGAAAGAATATAATGATACTAACCCATTAAAAGTCTTTGAGAATGTATATGCTGTCATTGCAGACAGAAAAATCCATCCTAAGGATGGCTCATATACCAACTATCTGTTCGATAAGGGAATTGATAAGATACTGAAGAAACTGGGTGAGGAGGCAACAGAAATCGTAATTGCTGCCAAGAATCCCAATGTGAATGAAATCAAGTATGAAATATGTGATTTCCTGTATCATATGATGGTTCTCATGGTAGAAAAGGGTGTTACCTGGGAAGAAATTATGGCTGAACTGGCAGACCGATAAAGTATGATAAAAAGGGGAATGCAATGCAAATGTTCACAAAAGCAAAACACAAATGTAAAAAGGGAATTACCCGATTTCTCTGCGCTCTGTTGGCAACGATTATGCTGGTTGGAGTTCCTTCATTCCAATCTGATGCAGCGGTCGTTTCACAGGGAATCGACGTATCCAAATGGCAGGGAGTCATCAACTGGGCAGCAGTTGCCCAAAGTGGTGTTTCCTTTGCCTTTATCAGAGTCGGCAACTTAAAAAAGGGACTGGATGAATATTTCTATTATAATATGATGTCAGCCCAGGCTGTAGGTATTAAGACCGGCGTTTATATTTATTCTTATGCGACCAATGTGCAGGAAGCTGCCATGGAAGCAGAATTTGTTCTGAATGCAGTTCAGAATCTTCCGGTGTCATTCCCGATTGTATGGGATGTTGAGGATGATTGCCAGGCAGGATTATCCCCGGATACACTTTCACTGATGGCGAATACCTTCTGTGCGATTATTGAGGCTGAAGGATATTACCCTATGGTATATGCCAATAAATACTGGTATACCAAGAAGCTGGGACCTATATTTTATGATAAATGGGTAGCTCAGTGGGGAGCAGCCTGTGATATCCCTGATGCTGCTGTATGGCAGTATAGTGAGACAGGACGAATCAATGGGATTAATACCAACGTAGACCTGGATTATTGTCTGAAGGATTATTCAACAAGCATTGTAGACACCGGATGGGTAGCAAGGAAAGGTTTCCTGTATTATTATATTAATTATAAAATGCAGAGAGGCTGGCTGGATTTAGGCCTTGCTAAGTATTATTTGAATCCATACGGTCAGATGATGACAGGCTGGCTGACACTGGAAGATGGCATTTATTATCTCCAGCCGGATGGTGTCATGTCTGTTGGCTTTACTCCAATCGGAGCAGGAATGTATTTCTTTGATGCAAATGGTAAAATGCTTACAGGTCTCCAGAACCTGAGCGGACTTACTTACTATTTTGCTGAGAATGGTGCTATGTATACCGGATTCCTTGACCTGCCGGATGGAAAGAGATTCTTCACAACAGATGGTCATATGCTGACAGGTTTGAATGTTGTTAATAATAAGTATTATTATTTTGATGACAAGGGTATCATGCAGACCGGATGGCAGACAATTGGAGATGTTACTTTCTTATTTGCAGCAGATGGTTCTATGGCATATGGCTGGTTTACAGATGGTGTATACCGCTATTATCTGTCAACAGTAGACGGACATAAGGTAACTGGCTGGAATACAATTGAAGGCAAGACATATTACTTTGATGAGAATGGACATATGCAGACAGGAGCAGTTACACTCAATGGTTTATCTTATCTGTTCTCAGCAGATGGTTCTCTGTATACAGGCTGGTTCAACGATGGTGTAACAGCCAGATATTATGAGATAGATGGTCATATGGTAACAGGTCTTGCAACAATTAATGGAGCTGTATATTATTTCGATGATGCAGGTGCAATGCAGACAGGTATTGTTGAAATCGGCGGCGTTCCGTATCTTTTTGATGTAGACGGTAAAATGATAACAGATCCAGCAGTTCTGCTTCAGCTTCAGATGGCAGCTGCAAATTAAAAATTAATAGACAAAATAGTCAGCCTGTGATAAGCTTAATAGCTGCACAGGCTGGCTTTTGGTTAGTCTGAAATTCTATAGAAAAGGTATGAACATGAGAAAATTAGCCCTTAGTGATGATATTTTATTAAAAATTGAAAAGCCGGCACGTTATATAGGTAATGAAGTCAACAGTATCATGAAAGATAAGGAACAGATTGCGATTCGTTTTGCAATGTGTTTCCCTGATGTATATGAAATAGGAATGTCTCATCTGGGAATCCAGATTCTTTATGATATGTTCAATCGTTTTGAAGATACATGGTGTGAACGAGTTTATTCTCCATGGCCGGATCTCGATGCAGTCATGAGAGAACGCCACATTCCATTATTTGCGTTGGAATCCCAGGACCCGATCAAAAATTTTGATTTTCTTGGAATTACGATTCAGTATGAAATGTGCTATACCAATATTTTACAGGTATTGGATCTGTCAGGAATTCCATTGCTTGCGGTAGAACGTACATGGGATGACCCGATTGTAATCGGAGGAGGACCATGTTCTTACAATCCTGAACCAATTGCAGACTTTTTTGATATTATTTACATTGGCGAGGGAGAAACACAATACCGTGCACTTTTAGATTTGTATAAACAGGCAAAGGCAGAAGGTAAAAGTCGTAGAGAGTTCCTGATTCAGGCAGGGCAGCTGCCAGGACTTTATGTGCCACAGCTTTATGAAGTATGCTATAAGGAAGATGGTACGATTGTGTCTTTTACTTCGAGTGTAGAAGGACTGCCAGCGACCATTACCAAAGAAATGGTAAAGGATGTAACGAATACCTATTATCCTGAGAAACAGGTTGTCCCTTTTATCAAATGTACGCAGGACAGAGTAGTACTTGAGATTCAGAGAGGATGTATCAGAGGCTGCCGTTTCTGTCAGGCTGGACAGCTCTATCGACCGGTTCGTGAACGCGACGTCAATATGCTCAAGGAGTATGCACTCAAGATGCTTGACAACACCGGATATGAAGAAATTACATTAAGTTCTTTAAGCTCCAGTGACTATTCCCATCTGGAAGAACTGGTGAATTTCCTGATTGAGCATTGTAAGAATAAAAAAGTCAATATTTCTTTGCCATCCCTGCGTATTGATGCTTTCTCACTGGATGTTATGCAGAAGGTACAGGATATTAAAAAGAGCAGCCTTACTTTTGCACCGGAAGCAGGAAGCCAGCGTCTTCGTGACGTTATTAATAAGGGATTGACAGAAGAAGTGATTCTCAAAGGTGCTACAGAAGCCTTTGAAGGTGGCTGGAATCGTGTAAAGCTTTATTTCATGCTTGGACTTCCAACAGAAACAGAAGAAGATATCAAGGGAATTGCAGAGCTTTCCAATAAAATTGCTGCTGCATATTATGAGACAGTTCCCAAGGAAAAGAGAAACGGTAAGGTACAGATTGTAGCCAGCACATCTTTCTTTATTCCCAAGCCATTTACTCCGTTCCAGTGGGCTGCACAATGTACGAAGGAACAGTTTATTGAAAAAGCATACACAACACGTCGTGCTATCAGTGAACAGCTTAACCAGAAGAGTATTAAGTATAATTGGCATGAAGCAGATGCTTCTGTAATGGAAGGAATTCTTGCAAGAGGAGACCGTAAGATTGCCCGGGTTATTTTAAAAGCATACCAGAAGGGTTGTATTTTTGATGCATGGGGAGAATATTACAAACATGACGTTTGGATGGAGACTTTTGCAGAATGTGGTGTTGATACAGATTTTTATACCACAAGAGAAAGAGAACTGGACGAAATCTTCCCATGGGATTTTATAGATTGCGGTGTAACGAAAGATTTCCTGAAAAAAGAATGGATGCGTGCGCTGGATGAGAAAGTGACACCAAATTGCCGCCAGCAATGTAATGCATGTGGAGCAGCACGGTTTGGATGTGGTGTCTGTTTCGAACCACATACTGGAAAGGAGGAAGCACATGAAGCTTAGAATTAAATTTGCAAAATACGGAGCTTTGAAGTTCATCGGACATCTTGATGTCATGCGTTTCTTCCAGAAAGCAGTCAGACGTGCTGATATTGATATAGCATATACAGGAGGATTCAGCCCTCATCAGATTATGTCATTTGCAGCACCTTTAGGTGTTGGACTGGAAAGTAATGGAGAATACATGGATATTGAAGTGAACTCCGTTACCAGCTCAAAAGATATGCTGGAGGCACTTAACCGTCAGATGGTAGAAGGGATTCATGTACTGGAGGTAAAGATGCTTCCTGATGATGCAGGTAATGCAATGGCGAGTGTAGCTGCTGCAGCTTATTCTATAGGATTTCGTCAGAGATATGAGCCTGATTTTGATTATCGCAATGCCCTGCGTGCCTTCTATGAGCAGCCTGAAATCATTGTAACGAAGAAAACCAAACGTAGTGAAGCTACTTTTGATATGAAGCCATATATTTATGAATGTACTACAGAGGAAGATGGTCGTATTCATCTTACTGTAGATGCCAGCAGCTCAGGTAATATCAAACCGTCTCTGGTCATTAATGCCTTTTATGAGCAGAATGGAGCTACACTTGATGAAATTGCCCTGCTGATTACAAGAGAAGAGACTTATATGAATATTGGAAATGAGGAGCAGAGAGAACTTGTTCCTCTTGGCTTCATCGGAAAGGAATTCTAAATGTCTGATAATCGGCTGGTTCTGACAAATTATAAACACGGTGTTCTTTCTTTTCTTATGCAGAACAACAGAATGGAGTCCGTTTCTTTCTGTAAAGAGCACAAGGAAGGTGATATTGGTAATATTTATGTGGCTAAAGTCATTAATATAGTTCCTAATATTAATGCGGCATTTATTTATTATCAGCCCAATATGAGAGGCTATCTTCCAATCAACCCGCATTACACACCAATTATGTTGAATCGTACGTATGATGGCCGTATTCTTGCCGGAGATGAAATTATAGTGCAGATGGAAAAGGAAGCCATTCGTACGAAGGATGCTGTTTTCACAGTGAATTTGTCTTTGTCAGGTAAATATTGTGTTGTGACAAATGCAAACAGTAAAAAGAGTGTATCCAATAAAGTAAGTAAAAATTATAAAAATGCATTACAGCAGACGATTCCTGCTGATACAGAACTGGGAATCATTGTGCGGACCAATGCACAGCAGTTGATTGAAACGACGCCGGAGTATGCAGAGATTCTTCAAAAGGAATATCAGATGCTGATAGATCAGATGTACAGACTGATACATGATGGGACACATCGGACATGCTACAGCCTGTTGTATAAGGCACCCGATGCATATCTGACAGATATCAGAGATGCTTATTTTGATGAGTATGACAGTATTATTACGGATGACCGCCAACTGTATGACCAACTGTCTGATTTTCTGCAGATCTATTCACCCAAGATGCTGAGTATGCTGTCTTTATATAAAGATGAGTCGTATCCACTTAGAAAGCTGTACAGCATTGATACGAAAATACAGGAACTGCTGGTTCCAAGAGTCTGGTTAAAATCCGGGGCTTATCTGGTCATAGAACAGACAGAAGCCATGTATGTGATTGATGTAAACTCCGGTAAGAACAATACCAATAAAAATAATGATGAATATATCTGGCAGATCAATGCAGAGGCAGCCAGAGAAATCATCAGACAGATTACACTTCGTAATCTGTCAGGTATCATTATGGTTGATTTTATCAATATGGAGAGTCAGGAGAGAAATGAGCGTCTTCTGGATGAACTGCGTCATCTGGCACATAATGACCGCATTCTGATCACTATTGTAGATATGACACCGCTTGGACTGGTAGAGATTACACGTAAAAAGACAAAAAAAGCATTAAAAGAACAAATAAATTAAATAAAACTATTGACTTATTAGAAAGTCGATGATATTATTTATGAGTATGCCGCATAACTAGGTTGAAGTATACGAATATGTA
>OLIS01003017.1_pt1 | contig 10200 bp, 7 predicted proteins | sample 1601351 | NCBI WGS metagenome assembly OLIS01 (sample SAMEA2452122, study PRJEB22498) | human gut metagenome | biome: human feces; feature: human gut; material: feces | place: Australia | collected 2012
GTGTTATCCCAAGGTGTACCCGAGGAGGGGAAGAACGATGTGACGTTCAATAATTTGCAGGCATTAACCGGTTTGTCGCTTTGCATGGGCGATTACGTGAAACGGTCAGTGGTAGTGGATTCCACCACACTGGAGTTCTACACATACCCGGGAAATGATTTTTACTTGAAGCCGTTTGACGGTTGGATGGATGAAATAGCGGGGTACCCGAACGCGGAGGAGTATTGGAAGGAGTTGGTGACCAAGTGCCGCAACCGCATAGAGGAAACTATGCCTACCCCATATCCTTTTAAGATTCTAAAGCTTGTGGAGGCACCTTCTTCTTTTCTTAATCAGTATCCATATTCACTCCATAATAACATCCAGCCGGAAATGGCATTTTTCAGGGAGCGAATGTTGGAGAGTGATCATAAACCGGGGGACATTTCTCCTGATGAACTGAGAGAGGATAACGTGCAGGAACATATTTTATTCTTTAGCTTCCCTCGTTTTCTCGCTGAAATAGGTGTGGAACGATTTTCCTCGGATTTCCTCTGGAGTGTTGCTTCCGACAGGTATAAGGGGATTGATATGTTATTCGGTAAAATAGCAAATCCGACGCTTAACGATCTTATTTTGTACCCGGAGATGCTGGACAGCATTGCAGAAATGGGATTGGAGGGGGTAATCCGGGGAGGGTATCCGAATGGATACGACAAATTGGTTAGCCTGAAAGTTTCGCAATTACTCGCCTACCTGACAACAATTACCGACTGGAATTCGGTACGCACTTATACTCGAGAGTTCTGCGAACGTGCCCGTTTCCGGGAAATGGATTTTGACGTGTACATGGAGGGGTTCCGTGATCGTTTTGGGCAGGACATCAAACCATTCGTGGATGATTGGTACACGACACATGAGGTTCCGCGGTTGGTAATAAAAGATTTGGAATTCCGACAGACGGAGAATATGCAGTCGGTTGATTTCAAAGTGGGCAATATCGGTAAAGTGGATGGATTTGTTTCGGTAATAAGATGCTATTCAGATAATTACGGAAAATGGGTGATTAACAATTGGCGGAGCTACCTGGTCAAACCGGGAGAATACAAGCGAATCGTTGCTAACGAAACTGATAAATTGGATTTTTTCGTATCTACCAATTTTGCAAGGAGCGTGCCGGAGCGAGTCAAGTTCGGTGATTCTAGTACTCCATTGTGGAAGGGAGATGTCCCCGTGGAGTGTATTGTATCACTTGACAGAGATCAGTTTTATCCGCCTGGGGAGATTATCGTTGATAACGAGGACGAAGGTTTTCATTTGATCAATTCGTCGGGAAACAAGTTGAAGCGGTTGGCAGATAGGTTAGCGGAAGAGAACAAATATGGATATAGAAATGGCTTGGATTTCAAGAAGGACACATGGGGAAGACCGTTTCTCCTGCCATCTGAAGTTTACGGAGAGGAGATCCAAAGTGCTTTTATCAAGATTGCCGGGAATGGGGACTGTAAGGCAGTGTGGATTGCAGATCTTCCTGAAGCGGGGGAGTACGAGATTCTTGTTTACCAATCTTGTATCAAAAAAGGAGCTTGGGGATATACAGGTGAGTCAAATTATCCGGGAATGAAAAATTACTATACAGTCTATACCTCGAATGGAAGCGAAGAAATCGTGATCGAAAGAACCGGGGACGATAGTGATGAATGGATTTCATTGGGGAGATTTGATTTGCCGGCAGGAGAATCCCATGTTGTTTTGGATGATCGAGGTATTCCTCCATTTGAAGTAACAAAGGAATGGGGAAAAGACAAATACGCTCAGTTAGTAGTGGCGGATGCGGTGAAATGGGTGAAAGTGAAGTAAGTTTAACTGAGTACTATAATATAAAAAGCCAACTAAATTAGTTGGTTTTTTATATGTGACATGTCAAATCACATTACTAATTTCTAACTACAAATGGTTTAGTCGGCTTAGAAGCCTCACCCGGTCCTGCTGCATTTACAGCTTTAACACGAAATTCCATTTCACTGCCTGGTACAAGATTATTAACCTTTAGTTCATAATAGGGACCTTCAGCACCATATTCCCAACGCCCTCCCCTAGCATCTCTTTTTTCAACGATATAATTAGTTATAGGAGAACCGCCGTCTTTTCTTGGGCTCTTAAATCTGATTGTGCAATAACCATTCCCATAGTCAGCTATTTCAACATTTCTAGGTTTTCCTGGAGGTTCACAAGGACTTGTCGCACTCATAAGCATTACAGCCATTAAGCCTATACAGATAAACATGAATGGCTTAAGATTTCGATTAATTTTCTTCATAATTGACAATTTAATAGTTAATATTTCTAAGTTAAAAAGATAGGGAATTTATTACAAATTCGCAAACTTTACTATCAAAATATTTTGATATGAGAAAAAAAATCAATTCATATTCTTTTATTTGCAACAATCAGCATATTAATTTCATATTTTGTCAACCCCACGAATCAATCTATATTCTCATTATCGCTCTTTAAAGTCCCGGTCGACTACTTGTAAATAAGCTTTCAATAACTCTCCATCTCGGGGTTTTGTGTTGGGTCCTATCGGCTTTTTCGTTTTCAAATCATAAATATAAGCCCCGTTAGCCGTCACTACTGCCGCCGCATTCGTGAAGGCATAAAAAGCAAAAGGAACTGCCGCCGGATTCAACAAATTCTTACTATAATGGAATGCAGAAGCATCCATTCCCAATTGGGCGAACAAAGTGGCGACCATATCCGTTTGAGAACCTAGCGTGTTTACCACGGAATCCCGAACACTCAAGGCTCCTCCCGTAAAAATCATCGGAATACGATAAGCCTCCGGCAAATGAGGTTGCAAATTTCCCACGTGACGGGTTCCATGATCGGCCACCAACACGAATAAAGTATTATCCCAGAGTCCCGATTTTTTGCACTTTTCAAAAAATTCTCCCAAACATTGATCCGTGTAAGCTATCGCATTTTTCAACTTGGAACCGTTATCATCTCCCGGAATCTTTGTCTCCATGGGAACGATAAAGGGCTCGTGACTGCTCATGGTAAACGCCATGTACATGAATGGCACTTGGGCAATTCGCAAATCTTCATAAAGACGATCAAGCATATACCCGTCATGTACCCCCCATTTGAAACGGTTCTCGATAGCCTCTCCCGAAAAATCATCCTCGGTAACCACACTTTGGAAACTCATAGTCACGTAAGAACGGAAGCCTCCAAAATTAAGATCTCCGGCATAATAAAAACGGGTGGAATAACCTTCCGCCTCAAAATACAACGGGAAACGGGGTTGTTCATAAGTCTTGTTCGGATATTTCAACATGGATACATTCGGATAAGCGGGGAAACCGCTGATTACCCCCAATATTCCCCGATCTGAACGATTTCCTGTCGCGTATATATTAGAAAAAAATATCCCTTCTTTGGCTACTGCTTGTAAATTCGGCATGGCATCCCAGGCATTCAATGTGAACGTTTCCAATAGGAGTACTACCACGTTAGGTCTATCGGTTTTCAATACCCGAGGATAATCACCCGTTTCCATATACACGCTATCTACCAACTGCTGAGCCTTCTCCTCTGGCATAAAGGCATAATTTCCTTTTATCTTGTTAATATGCATCACCTCGTACAAGAAATTCCATACCGGATTAATTGCAGCCTGATTCGCATACATATTTTTGTTGTTGAAAAACACGAAACTCACGTTCATCGGAGCCACATTGAAACCTCCCCTCACGGGAATAAACGCAACGCCTCCTAAAATAAGATATATTATACCATGCCACAATGCCTCACGCCTATCCGAGTAAAAGGTCTTGGCCACCCAACGACGGTAAAACGTATAAAAGACAACCACCATAACAGCATAGAGTAATAAAAGCAATACGATTAACCCTGTCGGAGTTGAAGCCATTGCCTCACCGGGTGTCTTCAAGTAAAACAAGGGAGTGGCATCCATATGGTATCCCCAATTCTTGAATAACTCGAGATCTCCAACAATAATCAGACTTGACATCACTAAAAGCAAAAGCGTTAGGCAAGAAAAAATACGTTTCAATATTTTTGCGGATAAAAAAACTCCTATTGCCATTAACACACAGGACAACAAGATCACGTAACCCCCAAATGAAAGATCCATTCGGAACCCTTTGGCAAAAATCATCACATAATCATATCCGGTAAGAGTGGCCGTTTCCTTGTATTGATATATCAAGAATACCACCTTGGCCACCCATGAAAATACAACCCAAAAGAGATAATATTTCAGCAAAAACAGTAATTTATCACGCATAAATAATTTTAAATTTTAAATTTTGGATTTTAGATTCCATCATTACACTTTTCTCAATCGTAAATCCGAAATCGTAAATCGTAAATCAAAATGGAGCTTTACTACTATTCATCGGATTCTCAAAGCTCTTGCCTCCCTCCTGAAAACCGGTATCCAGTTGTGGCATTTGCGGGGCAGCATCCTCATTCATCCGAGAACCGAAAGTAACTGTCTTCACGGTAGAACCTCCCGTTCCGAACGGAGAAACCTCTTCCAAATCGCAGAATTGTGCCAACTCATTACGGAATCGCAATTGAATCTCTCCTACCGCACCATTACGATGTTTGGCTATAATAATATCGGCAATCCCTTTCAAGCTGTTTCCCATGCTGTCCTCCATAATTCCGTAACGTTCCGGACGGTGAATGAAAAGCACCATATCGGCATCCTGCTCGATGGCCCCTGATTCACGCAAGTCAGACAACATCGGTTTCTTTGCATCTCCTGTACGTTGCTCAACACCACGATTCAACTGAGACAAAGCGATCACAGGTATATTAAGTTCCTTGGCAATAATCTTCAACTGCCGCGAAATCATACTTACCTCCTGCTCCCGATTGCCTCGCATATCCGCCCCGGCGGTCATCAGCTGCAAATAATCGATAATCAGTACTTTAATTCCATATCTTTGTTGCAAACGACGACACTTGGCCCGCAATTCGAAAATAGAAAGAGCCGGTGTGTCATCCACGTATATCGGAGCCTTGATCAAGGCCTTAATCTTCGAGTGTAACTGTTGCCACTCTTCCTCGGTCAACTTTCCATTACGTATTTTCTCCGATCCCAATTCGGTCTCGCTGGCAATCAGACGATTCACCAACTGCACCGAAGACATCTCCAACGAGAACAAAGCAACGGGCTGGTTGTGATTCACCGCCATGTTACGAGTCATGGAAAGCACAAAAGCCGTCTTACCCATGGAAGGACGGGCGGCAATAATCACCAAATCGGACGGCTGCCAACCGGAAGTCACTTCATCCAAAGCCGTGAAACCAGAAGGAACCCCACTTAATCCATCCGCTCGTTTTCCGGCAATCTCAATCCCCTTGATGGCTTCATCTATCAAGGCGTTTATAGCCGTCGTCTCTTTCTTAATATTCCCTTCGGCAATCTCAAAAACCTGCTTTTGGGCCATATCCACCAAGTCAGCCACATCCGTCGCCTCGTCATAGGCTTTATTCTGTATATCGGTACATACCCGAATCAATTCCCGCTGGATATATTTCTGTACCACGATACGGGCATGGAACTCGATATGAGCCGCCGAGGCCACTTTCGAGGTCAGTTGAGCCAAATAGTAATATCCCCCGATCTCTTCCAATTCCCCCAAACGCTTCATCTCCTCGCTTACGGTAAGAATATCCACCGGTTCGTTATTCAAGGAAAGGTTTTGAATTCCCCTGTATATCTTTTGATGTGCCTCCTTATAGAAACATTCCGGTTTCAGAAAGTCACTCACGGTAATAAACGCATCCTTCTCCAACATCAGAGATCCCAAAATGGCCTCCTCCAGATCCACGGCCTGCGGTGGCATTTTCCCGTACTCGGTTTGCAATGATTTGTAATTATACTCCGGTTTCTTCGCCATATTAAATCACTTTTAGCTCTTTCAATTTCCAGAAACAACGAACAGTTGCCCGCACGTCTGCCAAGGCATCATGTGCATTCTCGAATCCCTCCCCGAATAAAATCTGATGTAACTCGGATAATTTCGGAGACTTGAATCCCTGTTTTCCACCCGGCAATTTACAATAATTCGTGGACATTTTCATCGTACAGTATTTTGGTTTCAGAAACAAAGAAGTCATCATCCGTTTCCGTTCGAATTCTGCGCCCACGATACATTCGTCAAAACTGATATTATGCCCGATCAAGGCATCGGCTGCATCAATCTTATCCGAAAACAGCTCTAAGATTGATAATAAATCTTTCCCTTCCTCCTGGGCTTTTATCGTGGTAATCCCGTGTACACGGGAAGCCTCCACCGGAATAGAAAACCCTTCCGGTTTAATAATATCGCTACGTTCCTCAATAATATTCCCCTTATCATCACACATAATCCACGCAAGCTGCACCAATCGGGGCCAATTATCAACGTTCGTCACGGGAGCATTCCAACGCTGGGGAAGTCCCGTTGTTTCCGTATCAAAAAATAAGAACATCTTTACTATATATTTACGAATTATGACTTACGATTTATGATTTTCTTCACCACACCTACATTTAAAATCATACATCGTAAATCCGAAATTATTTTGTTTCGCCGTTTTCAAAACTCTTGTTATACTGGTGCATTGCCCGGTAGCTCATACCCATGCTGGAGAATCCACCATCGTGGAACAAATTCTGCATGGTCACTTTACGGGTCAAATCAGAAAACAAGGTGATACAATAATTTGCACATTCATCAGCAGAGGCATTTCCCAACGGGGACATCCGTTCTGCAAAATCAATCAGAGAATCAAAACCTTTAATTCCGCTACCAGCCGTGGTTACCGTCGGTGATTGAGAAATCGTGTTGACACGAACCCTCTTCTCTCGTCCGTAAATATACCCGAAACTACGGGCAATGGACTCCAACATGGCCTTGGCATCCGCCATATCATTATATTCAAACATCGTACGTTGTGCAGCCACGTATGAAAGAGCCACAACCGACCCCCATTCATTAATCGCATCCAATTTCTTTGCCGTTTGGAGCACCTTATGAAAAGAAATGGCTGAAATATCCAACGTTTTCTGCAAAAAGTCATAATCCAGGTTATCGTAGGGACGTTTTTTTCTCACATTCAACGACATGGCCACCGAGTGCAATATAAAATCAATCTTTCCTCCCAACAACTCCATCGCCTCCTTAAACAAACGCTCCAAATCACCTTCACTAGTTGCATCTGCTGGAATCAATGGAACATTATTCTTCTCCGCAAAATCCTTGATCTGTCCCATCCGGATAGATAATTCCGTGTTCGTCAGCACGATCTCTGCTCCCTCTTCCAAGCATTTCTCTGCCACTTTCCACGCGATAGACATTTCGTTCAAAGCACCGAATATTATCCCCTTCTTTCCTTTCAATAAATTGTAACTCATAAAACAGTATTAAATTAAAAAATTCTTTCTACAATCAAGACTGGCCGAGCAGCAACCGGGCGTTCTCTAACGCAGCTTCACTGATGACGCTTCCGCTGATCATTCCGGCTATTTCCGCTACCCGCTCTTCATCTGTTAAACGACGGATACGTGAAATTGTTCCCATCTGGTCGTCTTCTTTATATACCTTAAAATGGTGATCGCCTGCGGCTGCTATCTGAGGTAAATGTGTAATGCAGATAATCTGGTGGCTTCTGGACAAGACACCTAATTTCTCTGATACTTTCCAGGCAGTCTTACCACTGATTCCTGTATCAATCTCATCAAATATCATAGTTGGAATCCTGTCTCTTGATGCCAGTACAGTCTTAATGGCAAGCATGATACGTGACAGCTCTCCGCCGCTGGCTACGCTGCCGAGACTCTTCATTGGTTCTCCCGGATTGGTAGATATCATGAATTCTACATCATCATATCCATTAGCAGCATATTCTTCTTTATGTCGTACCTGTATCTCGAATTTTACTTCCAGGAAATTCAGGTCTGTCAATGCCTTCACCATATCTCCTGCAAGCTTCTTTGCTTCTTTCTGTCTGATAGCAGATATCTTACTGCACAGTCTCTCAAGCTCTTCCTTCTGCCTGGCAAGCTTATGCACAAGCTGCTCTCTGTAAGCATCCATATTCTGCAGCTTCTCTATACGCTGTGCCTGCTGCTGCTGATATTCCAATACAGCCTCTATTGTTCCACCATATTTTAATTTCAAATGATTTAACAGATTCAGGCGTTCCTGCGTCTGCACAAATACTTCACTGTCAAATTCCATATCTGACAGATATTCTGCAATATTTCGGTTAAAATCATTTAAAAGACCATCTATCTGTTCCAGTTCGGTTACGAGCGACTTCGCATTGTCATCATATTCTTCAATACTGCGCAGCTCTCTCACTGCTCTTCCCACTGCATCAGCCGCCGTCTGATCCTCACCGTCTCCTGTCAGTTGATAAGCTCTGGAAGCTGCCTCTACAATCTGTCTGCTATTGGACATACGTCGGTAGGAAGTCTCAAGCTCGTCATCTTCCCCAACGTGCAGAACTGCCTCTGCAATCTCCTGGTATTCAAACTCTGCCAGTGATAACTCCTTCGCACGTAAGCCTTCATCCATTCCAGTCTCTTCAATCTCTTTTTGAAGAGCTGTATATGTGTGATATTTCTGCTTCAGATCCTGTTTCAGTCGCGCAAGCTCCTCTCCTGCAAAAGAGTCCAGAATCTCCATATGATTCTTCTTATACAGAAGTGACTGGTGCTCATGCTGCCCGTGAATATCGATCAACAACTCGGAAAGTTCCTTTAACTGTCTGGTAGTTGCCGTCTCTCCACCAATCTTACAGATGCTTCTGTTTGGCTGGATTTTTCTCTGTATAATGATGATTCCATCCTCTTCTACAGGAATCTCCAATGCATGAATCTGTTCCAGCAGCTCCTGATCTGTTACCTGAAATACCAGCTCGATCAACGCATACTCTGCGCCGTTACGAATCATATCCTTATCCGCTCTGGCACCCAGCGCAAGATTAATAGAGCCGATAATAATAGATTTACCAGCTCCAGTCTCACCACTCAGTATATTCAATCCCTCTGCAAAATTGACTTCTGTCTCCTGAATCAGAGCCAGATTCTTCACATGTAAGCTTATCAGCATACTTTGTTACCCTTCTAAAATCTCATTGATCTTGTCTATAACTACTTTCGTTTCATCTGTAGATTTGATTGCAGCCATAATTGTATCATCACCTGCAATACAGCCTACAATTTCTGGAAATTTCATGGCATCCAGCGCTGCTGCTACTGCCATCGCCATACCCTGTACTGTCTTAATGACAAGAATATTCTGCGCCATGTTCATGGATACAAAACCATCACGAAGCACGCGAATATATTTATCCCCCAAATGACTGTCATCATTCTTGAGAATAATATATTTCTGCTTACCATTGCCTGTTGCAATCTTAGACAATTTCAGTTCACGGATATCTCTGGATACCGTTGCCTGTGTTACTTCAAAGCCTTCTTCTTTCAGATATGCAGCCAGTTCTTCCTGTGTCTCAATATCATACTTATTGATCAGGTCAACTACTACCTCATGTCTCTGCCTTTTCATTCCGTTACCAAACCTTTCATACGACTCGCATCTTCTTCTGCAAGGTATCCAAAAAACTGACCTTGCTGAGCTTCATAATTTTCGTAGCTTTATCAGACCGTATGATTCTGATTTTGTCTCCTTCGTTAAGATTCACCGGATGTCTGCCATCAAAGCTGGCATCTACTTCCTGTTCCTCATCCTGCTTGAATCTTCCTATCTCTACATCAATTACATCATCCTCGGAAAGAATGATGGTTCTGTCATTGACAAGTGTATGGGAACAGACCGGTGTCATCAGAATTAATCTCGCCTTGGGCTCTACTATAGGCCCTCCTGCGGATAAATTATATGCTGTAGAACCAGTAGGCGTAGAGATAATCATACCATCTGCATTATACGTACTTAACAACTGTCCATTAACATAGATATTAAAATTGATCACATGAAGAGCACCTTTTCTGGTGATAACGATATCGTTAAGGGCAATCATCGGTGCCATACTCTCTCCGGCAATAACAGGAATACCACTTAACATCATTCTGCTCTCTACTTCATATTTGTCTGCGATCAGACTATCCAGCGCTGTCTCGATCTGATCCTGCTCGACCTCAGCCAGATACCCCAGTGTTCCCAGATT
>OLIS01003021.1_pt1 | contig 10197 bp, 7 predicted proteins | sample 1601351 | NCBI WGS metagenome assembly OLIS01 (sample SAMEA2452122, study PRJEB22498) | human gut metagenome | biome: human feces; feature: human gut; material: feces | place: Australia | collected 2012
GTATTATCTGAAATCAAAGGGAAAAGACAATGGTACTTATATACGTGTGGCAGGTACATCAAGACTGGCATTTCCGGAGAAGATAAAAGAGCTGGAAATGGAAGGTGCTAGAATCTCATGGGATGAACTTACCTGTGTAGGTTATCCTGTTTCAAAAGATGCTACGGAGAAGCTTTGTCAGGATATTGAAAGGTTCCGAAAAAAAGCAGGAATGCCGAATCATTCTGTAAATAAAGAACAACTTATAAATTGGAAAATCTTAAAGCAGAGTGAGGGACAACTTCTGGCAACAAATGCTTATGCATTGTTGACATCAGATTATTTTTCGTTTTCAAAAACGCAATGTGCGTTGGTCAAAGGAACAGATCGTGCGGTATTCTTGGATAAGAGAGAACTTAAAGGACCGATTTATACACAAATCGAAGAAGCTGTAGATTTTGTATTGAGAAACATTCGACTCGGAGCAACAATCGACGGATTGGTGCGAAAAGAGAGATATGAGCTACCACCGGAAGCAATCAGAGAAATGATCATTAATGCCCATTGTCATCGTAACCTGTTGGATGAATCTTGTATTCAGGTTGCAATTTATGATGACAGGTTGGAAGTGACATCTCCGGGAGGCTTATATAACGGATTGACTTATGAGGAAGTCATGAATGGTCATTCGAAAATTCGTAATAAAGGCATTGCCAATATATTTAGCCAAATGGGACTTGTTGAGGCATGGGGAAGTGGAATAAAAAGAATTTTGAACGCTGCTGAAGAGTATGGACTTCCGAAACCTAGATTTCAGGAGTTCGATAATATGTTCCGTGTAGAATTATTCCGTAATTTATTTCCGATGATGGAAGAAAGCAGAGACATCGGAGAGACATCGGAGAAACATCGGAGAAACATCGGAGAAGTATCGGGAATAGAACAACAAATAGAACTTAACGATACGCAGAAAAAGATTATTAAACTGCTTTTGGAAGATAATCAATTATCGGCTATTAAACTGGCTGATAGAATAGGTATTGCCAGTCGAAATATAGAAAGTAATATTAAGAAATTAAAAGAGCTTGGTATTCTTATACGACATGGATCGCCGAAAAATGGTTATTGGGAAGTTACTTTGACATATTAATCTCAAAATAATGGAAGTGGAAGAGTACTTAAATAGTAGCTTTTAAAATAGAATACATGTGAAATAATTTAAACCATATTTAGATTTGCTTGTAGGTATCTAGCTGCTACCAAAATGATACCAATAAAAATAGTTAAGATATATAATACATGTTAATTGTATATAAATAGTGTAATTTGCATATATATAGTAAACAATAATGTTTACGTTATAACTTTCTTTTCCGAGTTCGAGTAGAGATAAAATGAAAAAAAGTGCCTTATATAAGGCACTTTTTATGTGCTTATAGGTTACTTTGCTACCAAATTGATACCAATAATATAGAGAGTATTTTCTTGATGAGAAATTGAATGTGTATTTTATATCTAATATTATTATTAGTTTGATAAATAATTACTCGTTCGATTTCCGCTTTTTCAAATTGGTAACATATCACTGGTTGAATCTAAATATGTTTTCAAGTCTTTATAACGCTTGGTTTGTTCGACAAGCATACTTAGTTCTTCATAAAAGAATTGTTTATATTTCCCCATAGTATTATCGATTATAATGGGTACTTTATTCACTATAAAATAGGATAGTTCATCATTGTCAGTTTGATATTTATATTTCAAAATGAAGTAGTTCAAAAGATTTTCGTATTGGCTATCACCTTTGTATACTTCTTTGGATTGTATAAAGGATTTAAGTTGATTGATTTTATTTGTCTTTTGATAAGAAATGCATAAATCGATACCTACAATATTCGCATAAGGTGAATCCATAGCTATATATTGTTCAAGATAATTTATGGCTATATTGTACATATCAATTCTAAAGGCTTGTAAACCGATATTCTTTAGAAGTTGAGATATTTTAATTTTAGGTATGTTTGAATTGTGTGCTTCTACAGTATGATTTATTTGAGAAACTAATTTTTCAAATTTTTCTTTTTCTGTATTTGAAAAGGCAAATCCTTTTAGAGAATAAATATCGAGAAGACGAATATAATTGTTTTTACTGGAATATTCCTTTTCTAAATCTTGACAATAATCAAGCATTTCAGACAATTTGGATTGATTATATAAAATCATCATATGGTTTCCACGATTAATCATGCTGTTTGAATTTTTAAAATCAAAATAGGAAAAATCATAAATTCCACTAATTGTTCGTTTTTTAAAAACTAGATCCATCATGACTTCATAGAGGTTAGAATTGATAATGTTTTTTAGCAAGATAATATATTCAGTACTTTGAAGAGTCGGAAGTTCAAATGAGGAATAATAGGTGTAGATCCATTTGAAACACTCGTAGTATTCATGAAAGAAAATGTATTCTTTGAATGGATTTAATTGTTTTATATAGGATTCAGAGATGGATATAAGCTTTTCTAAATTATAATAATCGCAAGCATTTAATAAATCAGAAAAAATGGAAGTTGGCAGGAATTCTTCAATACAATAATCCGTATTGAATTTTAGATTCACCTTTTTTAGTAATTCTTCATAAATAGAATCGTTTTTAATAATAACACCCTGTTCTATTTTACTAAGTGTTTGTCGAGTGCATATTGGCTCATTATACTCATTTAACAAAAAAGAATTTTGCGATAGATGTTTAAATTGTTGAGTTCGATATAGATGGATTAGGTATCCAATTTTCTTTTTATCAGAATCATTGATCTTTAAATAATGCATAGTATTCCTCACTTCATAATTCACTTAATTTTAACATTTTTCATATATGTATAGAAGAATCAATTGTTGAAGCTAATTGTTAAAAAAGAAAGATAACGGGATGTGATAGGTATATACTATTAAAATAAGTAGAGGATGGATGAGAATGTGTCGATATATATTGAGAAATAAAAAATATTTTATAGGTACACTGTGTACTAGTTTATTTGCGGGTGTTGTACCTTTGTTTTTGGCGTATGTAATCCAATTAATATCGGATGTTGCATTTAATAATCATTTTGAAAAAGCAGGTACATGTCTTTTTGCAAGTGTTTTATTTCTTGTATATACACTGATGACGACTTCTATTAATTCAATAATGAAGTCAACTTATAGGAAAAAATTAAAAACAGATTTGGGTAAAGATCTCTATTCTAGTTTGATGAATCAATCGTATTCTACGTTTAAAAAAGAGAAGATAGGAAATCAGTTATCTCTATTTACCAATGATATAAAAATGGTAGATGAATATTACTTTTATCCAATATTAAGTATGATTGTCGATATCATTGTGTCTGTTATTATTTTAATATATATTCTTCGCATCCATGTATTTGTAGGACTCATGATGGTTGTGATTGCAGTAGCAACACTTTTGGTGCCGAAGATGATGGAAAAAAGATTGAAAAAGTATTCGAACCAATTGTCTTCTTATTCAGGTATATATAATTCAAAATTAAAGGAGATATTTCAAAATTTCGATATCATATTGGATTTGGGCGTTCTAAAACAGTTCGTGGATAAAGGAAAAGAATGGATTGAAAACATGGAATATAAACAAAGAAATGTAAATATGGCAATATCTTTGACGGGAAACTGGGCTAATTGTATTGCGGCCACTTTTCAATTGATTTTCATGTTGGTGATTGGATTGATGATATTATATGGACATTTAGATATGATATATATGATGCCAATTGTAAATGTTTCTAATAATTTTATTTCAAATTTAAATGATATTTCAAGCAATCTTGCTGGATTTAAGTCGGTGTCGGACGTGAATTCGAAATTACTGAATATTATCGATTCTTATGGACAGGCAAATAAGTTTGTATCGAACTATGATGGAAATATCTATTTGGAACATGTATCTTTTGGCTATACTGAAAGTAAGATGATTATTGATGATTTATCTTTCAAATTTGAAAAGGGGAAAAAGTATGCGATAGTTGGTCCGAGTGGTTCCGGAAAATCTACAATTTTAAAATTGATTTTAGGATATTATCCAGTTCAAAAAGGAAATGTGAGTGTTTTGGATTCTAAGAATGTTTCTATGATTCATCAGGAAAGTCATATATTTGATGACACGATCCGAAATAACTTGAATATGGAGCTTGTACAAACAGATGAAACACTGTTAAAATGTATGGAATTTGTAGATTTACCAGAATTTAAATTAGACCAGAATATTTGTGAGGATGGAAGTAATCTTTCTGGTGGGCAAGTTCAACGAATAGGGATTGCGCGTACAATCGCACATTTAAAAGAGGTACTTTTGTGTGATGAAATAACAGCAAGTCTAGATGCACAGACGGCCATCGAAATTGAAAATCGAATATTGGATTTAAAAGAAGAAACTGTATTATATGTAACACATAAATATTTTGACGAAACACTAAAGAAGTTTGATTGTATTCTTGTATTTAAACAAGGACGGATTGTTGAACAGGGATCATTTGAAGAACTTATGAAAAATAAAGAGTACTTCTATAGCCTAAAAAATAAGGGACGTATTTAGAACCTCTTTCAACATTCAGTGATGGGGTTCAATTCGTGATATAATTAGGAACAAATAATGAATTACTTTTTGGAATTAGTAGGTGGGCAGTGCATGAATGATTACAGAGGATTATTGATTAAGAAACAACGAAAAGAGTTAGACATATCATTAGAAGCTTTATCACATGGGGTTTGTTCTCCTTCATATCTTTCTAAAATTGAAAATAATATCTTGGTCGCAAATGATGATATATACAATTTGTTGTTTAAAAAATTAGGGATTTCTACGATGGATACAATTAAAGAAGAAAAAATTAAACAGATGTTGGATCTTTTCTTTAAATATTATATGTCATCGGATTCAAAAATATTTAAGGTAATGGATGAATTGTTGGAATATAAAGATGAGGTTGTGTCATCCTGTTTATTTGTTCAATATCAATTGTTTTTACTGTTTGCTTCTGAAATGAATTCTCAAATCAATATATCACTTGCTGAAGTGGAAGCGTATTATTCATACATGGATGATTCGCAAAGAGAATATTTTAATTTGTTTAGATTATCTTCTGGAAATATGGAACTATCTGATAATGAGGAATGGATATTTATACGAAGGTTGAAGGCCAAAGCCAATCTATATGCGTACCAAAAAAATACTTTTGCGGCATACGATCTGTATAAAACATGTTTAAATTATGCGGTGGAATTAGGTAATAAAAAATTGATTGCGGAAATCCTTTGTTCATTAGGATGGCTTTGTCTTGATATAGATTTAAATCAAGCTGAAAAATATTATACAAGTGCGGCTCAGTATGACTCACAATATAAAATGTTGGCTTTTTTTAATCTAGGAGCAACTATGATACAGCATAAGGATTGTATGGAAAAGGGAAATCAATATTTAAAGAAAGGATTAAAATCATGTACGGATGACTTTTTTGCAGTCAAATATAAAGAAGTTTTATTTGTATATGAGATTCTAAAAGAAAATGTTGGAGATGCAAAAAGATTAATCAAAGAATTAGATGATTCTAAGTATATTGATGTTTTCTCTATGATGCTAAATGAGGATTATCAATTGAATGTAGGCTATCAGAATCGATTAAAAGAATTAAAAAATGATTCTTCTTTATTTAAATTCTTATTCATAAAAAATTGTGAATACTTGCATAAATATAAAGATATTTGTGTCGCAAATAATTTTATTTAATATTAGTTTTGTGCAAGATCACACGATAAATTGAACTTAATATAGACAAGAAATCCATTTATTTCTCAATGACAGTTTCTTGCCTTTTTTTTGGTCTTGAAAAATAATAACCCTAAGGAAAAGGGGTTATTTATGTTTAAACTTGTTCAGAATCATAAAGTATTATATTTTATTTCGCTTATTCTCATTGTTTCATATTCAGTAGTGGATCTATTGAAATCAATCTTGATGAGCTATATATTTGATGATCATCTTCTGGATTCAATTTCAAGCCTTATAGTGATCGTATTGATATTTTTAGGTGTCTATTTAATTGTTTCCACTTTACAACAATATGTAGTAGAGGTGTTGAAGAATAAAATACGTTATAGTCTTAATCAAAATTTGTATCAATCGTATGCTTCCAGAAATATAGAATCGTTTCAAAAAAAGGATAGCAGTGAGATATTGAATGAATTTAATAATGAAGTGAATGTGGTAATTGATAATTATGTTTCTTCAAAATTAAATGTGTTCTCATTAACCATTTCATTGATATTGGGAAGTCTATATATCGCAAATCTAAGTGTAGAAATATTAATATTTCTGCTCTTTTGTGCTTTTATAACAATTTTAATAAATAGTATTTTTAAAAACAGTTTAAAGAAGAATCAAATGAATTATTTGGATTCAATGAAGCAATGGCTTTGTTCTATTAAAAATCTGTGTCGTTGTTTTAGAGATATAAAGATTTTAAATTTGGAAAAAGTATTTTGTGACGGTCTGGACATTGAGAATAAGAATTTAGAACAAAATACTTTAAAAAACAATGGATTTATAAAGATACTTTCTTCTTTAAATTCATTTATTTCTCAAGCCATGTTTTTTTTGACATTGCTCTTTGGCATTGTGTTAATACATTATAATCGATTAACAGTGGGACAATTATTAGGAATTGCACAAGCTAGTAATATGGTGATCATGCCAATCGTTAATTATGCAAATCTTCGAAACATGATTCAATCTTCTAAGCCAGTTCTACAAAAACTGTTGGATAATTCAATGTGCTATGAAGAAAATGAACCCATTATTTTTGATGAACAAATTCATGACATTAAGATTAAGCATTTAAGTTATTCTTATGGTGTTCGTCAAATATTGGATTTAAATAATTTGGTGATTGATCATGGGAAAAAGTATTTAGTCATTGGTAAAAGTGGTGATGGTAAGAGTACGTTTTTAGACATTTTAACAAAGCAGAAGAAAGCAGATGGCATTTATGTGAACGATAAGGGTTTGAAGGATGTTCAATTTAGCACATATGCCGAAAAGTTTTCTTATGTGAATCAAAACAATGACTTATTACCGTTTTCCTTTGAACAAAATATTACTTTAGGAAGGAAAATGAGTAAATATTCCTTGAAAGATTTAGTAACTATATTTAATTTAGAATCAATATTTGATAAGGAAAGAGACAATCTTGATTTTGAACATTTGAATTTAAGTGGTGGAGAGAAGCAACGTATTTGTTTGGCAAGAGCAATGTACAGAAATAAAAAATGGCTTTTCTTGGATGAGGCTTTTTCTGCAATCGATAAAGCAAATTCGGATCGAATACATCAATTCATTTTATCCAATCCAGATATTACAGTATTGTCTATAGAACATAAAGTAACAAAAGAAACAGTTTCTTTATATGATAAAGTCTTATTATTTGAAAACAAAAAGATTGTATCTATGGATGTGGAAGAGTACTTAAATAGTAGCTTTTAAAAGAGAATACGTGTGAAGTGATTTAAACTATATTTAAATTCATTCCCAGGTATCTAGCTGCTACCAAAATGATACCAATAAAAATAATTAAGATATGTAATACATGTTAATTGTAAATAAATACTGTAATTTGCGTATATATAGTAAACAATAAAGTTTACGTTATAACTTTCTTTTCCTAGTTCGAATAATATCAAAAGTTGAAAAAGTCCTTTGTTCAAGGGCTTTTTTTAATATCTCAAGTGGTGTTGAAAACATTTTGAAAACGTATTTTGTATTTGGTGCCTTAACTAAAGGTTTTCAGAAGGGTCAAAAATCGTACTTTTCAGTGAAAAACAGGTAAAATTGACCGATTTTTGACAAAAATCAGGTCATTTTTGGACGGAAATCACTGAAATTTGACTAAACGGTTTGGAGGTGCTTAGAGGTTGGACCAAAACATAAAAAAGCCTTTAAAATAAGGCTTTCATGAGGATTTTCTTAACCAATAAATACTTCTGTTTTACCCTTTTTTCGCATTGCCAAGATGGTTTTGAGAGCCAAAGTAATCATTACATCGTCTGCATCGTTATCAATTTTAGTTCCATACAAGTTAATGAACCGAATAAGTTCGTCTTGTAGGCTTCTGAATACATATGGATTGCCATATACGGCTATCTCTTTTCCGAGTAATGAATTGACTATAAAATCTTGTTTTGTAAGTCCGGACATCAGTACTCTTCTATCTAATAGTTCTGCTTCCTCTTTTGACATTCTGAAAGAAATAATTTTATTTCTCAAATGTCCTTTCTGATCTAGATTTTTCTTGCTCATCTTTTTCACCATTTCTTGAAATGTTTAATTTTTTAGCAATCATTAGATATTTATTAGGAAACATATGTGCGTATCGATAGGTTACTTTAACACTTCATGTCCAACACGATTTACGATATCTACAGCACTAAATCCCATTTCAATCAGCATAGATACGTGGGAATGCCGTTACGGTATAATAACGACAAACAGAAAAAGCCTTTATTTTCAAGGGGTTTGAGCGTTTGTCGTCTTTTATTCAATTCCTTTTCCAAGTTGAAAATTGACGAAAACTATAAAGAAAAAAGGAGGCTGTTTTATTAACGACAAAATTTAATAGTGCCAGCGGTCCGGCTTTATGTCTGACCGCTGGTTGCCGTGGGCGTTTCACTTTTATAGGTGGACGCCCTTTTTTCATACTCATTTTCGAGAGAAAGGAGATCCACATGGAATTAAACGAAATGGAAAAAAAGCTGCTCTTTCAAGTGGAGGGCGATTATCAGACAAAGATCCTGAATGAACTTTATATGACCGTGCGGTATTCAAATAATTCCGAACAGCGGGAGGCGGCAGAAGGTCTTATGGCAAAACTTCGTGTTCTGTCAAATGCAGAGTGCATGGACTTGGTAAAAGATATTCAGAAGAATTACCGTCTGCCCTATCCAGCCCGGACGATTGGAGAAAAGATCGCCGAGGCCAGACAACAATCAGGGGCAGAAAAATTGAAGGGGCATGACATCATGGCACTTGAACGCTTTGATCCAGAAGTAAAGCACATGATCGTCTTTGATGTATTGTCTTACGATTCCCCTGTTGGCGACAAAGGCGATAAGATGCGCTTGTTCCTTACAGATGCCGGCTATCAGAAATTTTTAGAGAGCCAGGAACGGGGCGAAGTGAAACTGAAAAACCATGCGAAGGTCTCTGACGGTCATCTCCATTATGACCGCAGGGATCATGCCTTGTAACGGAATAGTCGAAGAAAGGAGGCGGTACAATGGCAGTATTCCGTGTAGAGAAAACAAAGGACTTTACGATAATGAGCAATCACCATCTGCGCAATACGGAGTTGTCCTTAAAGGCAAAGGGGCTTTTATCACTTATGTTGTCGCTGCCGGAAGATTGGGATTATACCACAAAGGGACTCGCCCATATCTGCAAGGATGGTGTGGATTCTATCACTACTGCCCTGAAGGAACTGGAGCGGCATGGTTATCTCACCAGACAGCGCCTCCGCTATGATAACGGGCAGTTGGGAGACATTGAATATACGATCCATGAGCAGCCTGTAAGTACCGAAAACACAGGGCTTTCACCTAAACGGGAAAATCCAAGACAGGTAAAACCAGAACAGGCAAAACCTAAACAGGCGGAACCTGAACAGGAAAATCCGGCACAATTAAATACTAATCCATTAAAAACAAAAAAATCAAAAAAAGATAAATCAATAACTTATCCATCAATCTATCCGGCAGAGCCGGAAGCGGCAAACCGCACGGATGGGATGGATCGGATAGAGCTGATAGAAGCCTATCGTGAAATCATCAAAGAAAATATTGAATATGACTTACTGGTCTTACGGTATGGCAGGGAACGTTTGGATGAAGCCCTTGAACTTATGCTTGAAGTGATTTTGTCGAAACGCCCTTACATTCGCATTGCCGGAGATGATTTTCCGAGGGAAATCGTCAAGAGCCGGTTCCTGAAGATCAATTCCGGCCACCTGGAGTATGTCTTTGACTGTATTGACAAGAACACTACAAAAGTCGGGAATATCAAGGCATACCTGCTGGCGGCGCTGTATAATGCCCCGGCTACAATGCTTCCTTCCCTTGAAAATAGGAGTTCGGCTTATTCAACCCAAGTGAACCACCGGC